>Ga0208125_100022_pt1 | contig 255020 bp, 231 predicted proteins | sample LakWasM128_HOW14_2_FD_183938 | JGI IMG/M metagenome (GOLD analysis project Ga0208125, IMG submission 183938) | Freshwater sediment methanotrophic microbial communities from Lake Washington under simulated oxygen tension - Sediment Metagenome... | ecosystem: Environmental > Aquatic > Freshwater...
TGGCGCCCGAGAGGATGTGGGCACCGGGCTCGGAGCCTTTTTCGAGCACGACGACGGAAACGTCCGTGCCTTTTTCTGCGGCCAGCTGTTTGAGACGGATGGCCGTGGACAGGCCGGCGGGCCCGCCGCCCACCACCACCACGTCGTATTCCATGGCTTCACGCGGGCCGTACTGGGCAAGAATTTCCTGGTTGGTCATGGTGGGTCTCGTTCAATAATGGGATTGAGTTGAATTCTGCCAACCACGCTGGGTTGGCTGGTCGGGTTTGCATGGGATTTTATGCTTTGAATTAATCTAAAAGCACGGTCGTTCGTTTTTATTCGTGGAGGTTCTCTAAATGGCATACACCATCGATCTTTCGGGCCGCGTGGCTTTCATCACGGGCGCGTCCAGTGGCTTGGGTGCGCAGTTCGCACGCACGCTGTCTTCGGCCGGCGCGGCGGTGGTGCTGGCCAGCCGCCGTGTTGAAAAACTCAAGGACTTGCGCGCAACGATTAACGGGGAGGGCGGTGACGCGCATGTGATCGAGCTGGACGTCAATGACCACGATTCCATCAAATCAGCCGTGGCCCACGCTGAAACCGAGGTCGGGTCGATTGATATTCTGGTCAACAACGCGGGCGTCAGTACGACGCAACGAATCCAGGATGTTTCCCCTGACGACTTTGACTACATGTTCAACGCTAACGTCAAGGGCGCATTTTTTGTCGCGCAGGAGGTTGGCAAACGCATGCTGGCACGGGCCACGGGTTCTGCGCCTGGCAGCTACACCGGCGGACGCATCATCAACGTGGCATCCATGGCCGGATTGCGCGTGTTGCCCCAGATCGGTGTCTACTGCATGAGCAAGTCGGCCGTGATCCAGATGACCAAGGCCATGGCGCTGGAGTGGGGCCGGTTTGGCATCAATGTGAACGCCATTTGCCCCGGCTATATCGACACCGAAATCAACCACCGCCACTGGCAGACCGAGGCGGGTCAAAAACTCATTCACATGTTGCCGCGCCGCAGGGTCGGACAGCCTCAGGACCTTGACGCCTTGATGGTGATGCTGTGCTCAGACCAAAGCCATTTCATCAACGGAGCGGTGATCTCCGCTGATGATGGCTTCGGTGTATAGCAATTAGCGTGGTGCCAGGCGGATGGCGCCGTCCAGGCGAATGACTTCGCCGTTGAGCATGTCGTTCTCAAAAATGTGCAGGGCCAGTTTGGCGTAGTCCTGCGGTGTGCCCAGACGGGAAGGGAAGGGCACGGCCGCGGCCAGGGAGTCCTGTACTTCCTTGGGCATGCCAAACATCATGGGTGTGCCAAAGATGCCGGGTGCAATGGTCATGTTGCGAATGCCATTGCGCGCCAGGTCGCGCGCAATGGGCAAGGTCATGCCAACCACGCCACCTTTGGATGCGCTGTAAGCGGCTTGACCCATCTGGCCGTCATATGCGGCGACTGACGCTGTTGAAATAATTGCGCCCCGTTCGCCCGTTGATTCAGGCTCGTTCTTGGCCATGGCCTCGGCAGCCAGACGAATCATGTTGAAGCTGCCCACCAGATTGACGGTAATGGTCTTGCTGAAGACAGCCAGGCTGTGCGCGCCGTTTTTGCCAATGGTTTTTTCAGCCGGTGCAATGCCTGCACAATTGACCAAGCCCATGAGTTTGCCCATGGACACGGCCTTTGCAACCACGGCTTGTCCATCTGCTTCCTGGCTCACGTCGCACTTCACAAAGGCGCCGCCCAGTTCCTTGGCAATGGCTTCGCCTTTTTCGGCTTGCATGTCCGCGATGACGACCTTGCCGCCCTTGGCAGTGAGCATGCGCGCCGTGCCTTCGCCCAAGCCAGATGCGCCGCCCGTGACGATAAATACCTTGCCTGCAATTTCCATGGTGATTTCCTTGTGGTGAGTGAAATGGATTGACGTTTACGTAAACGTCAATTATGGCGCAAGCAGACTTTGCAACGCTGCTTTGGCGGGCCCCGTTTTTTTACTGCTATACTTCGGCCTCTCGAATACTGTAGGCGCGTAGCTCAGCTGGTTAGAGCACCACCTTGACATGGTGGGGGTCGTTGGTTCGAGTCCAATCGCGCCTACCAAAATATGCCCCGTCTCCCTTGTGGAGGCGGGGCTTTTTTGTTTTGGCTCCTAGGGTAATCCCAGGTCAGTGCCTGGCGGTCAGTCCCTAGAATCTGTTGCACTGCAATACACTTGTGGTCATCAGCGAGGCCTTCACTCTTCATGCAAAGCAAATCAAGTTCAGACCGAAAGCCGACACAACGGGTTATCAAGAAGTACCCTAACCGGCGTTTGTACGATACCGATACTTCCAGCTACATCACACTGGCTGAAATCAAGCAACTCGTGATGGAAAACGAGCCGTGCGTTGTCGTTGACGCAAAAACGGGGGAAGACCTTACCCGCAGCATCCTGTTGCAGATCATTCTGGAAGAAGAGGCCAACGGTTCGCCCATGTTCACGGCAGCGGTGCTGGCCAATATCATCCGTTTCTATGGCCACGCCATGCAAGGCCTGATGGGTGGGTATCTTGAGAAAAACATGCAAGCCCTGATGGAGATGCAGGCTCCGCTGGTCCAGGGGACCATGGGTAACAACCTGTTCCAGCAGATGCAGGAACAAATGCAAAAGCAGACGGAGCAGTTGCTGGGCACTTTTGGACTGAAGCGCTAACAAACCTTGGCCCACACGCCAAGAGGTTTCGCAAAAGCTGGGACAATCAGCACATGAGCGAAGCAAATTCTCCCCTGGTCCGTGTTCCTACCGTCGGTTTCGTCAGTCTGGGTTGCCCCAAGGCGTTAACCGATTCCGAACTGATTCTGACCCAACTCAGTGCCGAGGGCTACCAGACCTCCAAGACCTTTCAGGGCGCCGATCTGGTGATCGTCAACACCTGCGGCTTCATTGACGACGCGATCAAGGAAAGCCTGGACACCATCGGCGAGGCATTGGCCGAGAATGGCCGCGTCATTGTGACGGGATGCCTGGGCGCGAAAACGGCTGATAACGGTGACAACATGGTGCGTCAGATGCACCCCAAAGTGCTGGCGGTCACCGGTCCGCACGCCACGCAGGAGGTCATGGATGCCGTGCATGTCAATTTGCCCAAGCCGCATGATCCGTTTGTCGACCTGGTGCCCAACTCTTTTGGGGTGGCTGGCATCAAGCTCACGCCCCGCCACTATGCCTACCTGAAGATCAGCGAGGGCTGCAACCACCGGTGCACCTTTTGCATCATTCCCTCCATGCGGGGGGATCTGGTGTCGCGACCCATTGGGGATGTGTTGACAGAAGCCCGGGCGTTGTTTGCGGGTGGCGTGAAAGAGCTGCTGGTGATCAGCCAGGACACTTCGGCCTATGGTGTGGATGTAAAGTACCGCACCGGGTTCTGGGATGGCAAACCGGTGAAGACGCGCATGCTGGAGCTGGTGCAGGCTTTGGGCGAGATTGCCGAGCCTTATGGGGCATGGGTGCGGTTGCACTATGTTTATCCCTACCCCAGCGTGGACGACATCGTTCCGCTCATGGCGACCGGACGGGTGTTGCCATATCTGGATGTTCCCCTGCAGCACAGTCACCCTGACGTGTTGCGTCGCATGAAGCGACCTGCCAGCGGAGAGAAAAACCTGGAGCGCTTGCTGAAATGGCGCGAGGCGTGTCCTGAAATCGTGATCCGCAGCACATTTATCGCCGGTTTCCCGGGGGAAACGGAAGAGGAGTTCTCGCATCTGTTGGATTTTGTCCGTGAGGCCGAAATTGACCGTGCGGGTTGTTTTGCCTATAGCGCGGTCAACGGCGCCACTGCCAATGACCTGCCGGGCATGTTGCCGCTTGAGCTGCGAGAAGAGCGCAGGGCACGATTCATGGCGGTTGCGGAAGAGGTCTCGGCGGCAAAGCTACAAAAGCGTGTCGGTTCTACCATGCAGATTTTGGTGGACTCGGCACCGGGCATGGGAAAAAAGGGCGGGATTGGGCGAAGCTACGCCGATGCGCCGGAAATTGACGGCGTCGTGCGTTTGCTGCCACCCGAAAAAATCAGCAAAACATTGAAAGTGGGTGAATTTACCAAGGCACGCATTGTGGCCGCGCAAGGGCATGATCTGGTCGCCATGCCGATATGACGGTGAGGCAACACCACAAGGATTCAGAACAAAAAAAAGCCGCTGAATTTCAGCGGCTTTTCATTAACTACATTACCATAGTTGGTGCCCAGGAAGGGACTCGAACCCCCACGAAGTTACTCGCTAGTACCTGAAACTAGTGCGTCTACCAATTCCGCCACCTGGGCATCTCAGATAAGAGGATTATTGTATCAAAAATATTAGCCAAACCAGCGGCTTGCTGGATGAAGTTGAAGGAATAGTTCAAGGCCATCGTGATGGCCATGGATTTGTGTCGCGTGATGACGGTGCGCCTGACATCTATTTGCCGCCTAACGAGATGCGCGCGGTGCTGCACAAGGACCGGGTGAAAGTCCGTATTGTCCGCAGTGATCGCAAGGGACGGCCGGAGGGGCGCGTGGTCGAGATACTGGAGCGGTCGACCCAACCCATCATTGGCCGCCTGCTGCAGGAAAGCGGAGTTTGGCTGGTCGCGCCCGAAGACAAGCGCTACGGGCAAGACGTCTTGATACCCAAGGGCGCTACCAGCGTTGCCAAGGTGGGGCAGGTGGTCGTGGTCGAATTGGTCGAACCCCCTGCTTTGTTTGGACAGCCGGTTGGCCGCATCAAGGAAGTCCTGGGTGAAGTGGATGATCCCGGGATGGAGATTGAGATCGCCGTTCGCAAATTCAGTGTGCCCTATGAGTTTTCAGAGGCATGCATTGCCCTGGCACGAACTCTGCCAGACAAGGTGCGTCCCCATGATCGGGTTGATCGTATTGATCTGACGGACGTGCCACTGGTAACCATCGACGGTGAAGATGCCCGCGACTTTGATGATGCGGTGTATTGCGAGCCTGCCTCCAAAGGCCGCGGGAAGGCCGGTGTCAAGGGGTGGCGACTGTTGGTGGCCATTGCGGACGTCAGCCACTATGTCGAGACAGGTTCGGCTATTGATATTGATGCCTATGACCGTGCGACCAGCGTGTATTTTCCCCGGCGTGTCATTCCCATGTTGCCGGAAAAGTTGTCAAACGGCTTGTGCTCCCTGAATCCCGAGGTGGAGCGCCTGTGCATGGTGTGCGACATGTTTGTCACTGCCGACGGCGAGGTCAATGCCTACCAGTTCTATCCGGCAGTGATGTGGAGCCACGCGCGGTTTACCTATACCGAAGTGGCGGCAATCCTGGGTAATACCAGGGGACCTGAAGCGATCAAGCGCAAGGAGCGCGTCGGCGACTTGCTTAATTTGCATGGTGTTTACCAATCACTGCTCAAATCCCGGCAAAAACGCGGGGCCGTTGATTTTGAGACCACCGAGACGCAGATTGTTTGCGACGAAAACGGGCGAATTGAAAAAATCGTGCCCCGAACCCGCAACGTTGCGCATCGATTGATCGAAGAGGCCATGCTGGCCGCCAATGTCTGCAGTGCAGACTTCATTGCACAGAGCAAACACCCAGGTTTGTTTCGGGTGCATGAAGGACCAACGCCCGAGAAGAAGGAGATTCTTCAGAATTACCTCAAGGTGACCGGTCTCGGGATGACGATCAGTGATGATCCTTCGCCGGGTGAGTTTCAGGCGATTGCGGAAGCCACGAAAGATCGACCGGACGCTCAGCAGATCCATTCGATGCTGCTGCGTTCCATGCAGCAGGCGATCTATACACCGTCCAATAGCGGGCATTTCGGGTTGGCCTACGATGCCTACACGCATTTCACCAGTCCCATCCGTCGTTACCCGGATTTGCTGGTTCACCGGGTTATCAAGTCCGTTCTTGCCAAGACCCGATACCAGTTGCCCGTGTTGCCCACTCCGGGGGAGGCGCACGCGAAGTTGGCCCGCAGGCTGGAGAAAGGTGCAGCATCCCGGGTCGGGCAGCCCAACCAAGTGCCGAAAAAGACCAATGCCGAGGGAATGGCCTGGCTGGCTGCCGGTTTGCACTGCAGTGCCAATGAGCGCAGGGCCGATGAAGCCAGTCGGGACGTGGAAGCGTGGTTGAAATGCAAGTACATGAAGGAGCATTTGGGCGAAGAATATGGCGGTGTTGTCACTGCGGCCACCAGCTTTGGCGTCTTTGTCACGCTGGATGCGATGTACGTGGAAGGCTTGGTCCACATCACTGAATTGGGCGGCGAATATTTCCGCTTCGACGAGGCGCGTCAGGAACTGCGGGGCGAGAGAACAGGCACCCGCTATGCCATCGGGACGCGCGTTCGGATTCAAGTCAGCCGAGTGGACCTCGACGGCCGCAAGATCGATTTCCGTCTCATACAGGAAGGCGACGGTTTGGTGTCGCGTGCCATGGCGGACAAAGGGCTTGGGCGGGATGCGAAGGTTCGCGCAGCGAAGGGCGATCGTCCGGATACGCCGGTTGGTGCGCGGTCCGCATCGTTCATGGCGGAACCGCGCAAGCGCTCCACCGGCAAATCAGCCAAATCGTCCAAATCGGTGGACAAGGCAGCGGCATCGCAAAAGAAGGCCCCCAGGAAACGCCGTTGATTGTGGAGGCAGGAAACGGCTGAATGCGGGCGTAGTTGTTACGGGTACGCGCTGTTGCTCACAAAGCCTGTGCCAGATCCTGGGCCGACATGGTTGCGGTCGAGCGCCAGCCGTCGGCTGCCTCGCCATGCCGAAAGACGGATTCACAGGAGCTTTCAAAAGCGTCACCACCTACCGCCAGGCAGGCTCCTATCAAACCTGCCAGTACGTCACCGGTCCCGGCGGTCGCCAGGCGCGCATTGCCGGTCACATTGATGCGTGGGAGCGTGTCCGGTGCGGCAATGACCGTGCCCGAGCCTTTGAGTACGATGGTGCAGCCAAAACGGTCGGCCATTGCCTGGGCGACACCAAGCCGACCCGACTGGACCTCTGCGCTGCTCAGGTTCATCAGACGAGCGGCTTCCAGGGGGTGGGGCGTCAGAACGGTGTTCCGTGGACTACGAGAGGCCAGCAGGTGTTGAAGCGCGCTGTCTTTTGCAACGGCATTCAGCGCATCGGCATCGAGGACCAATTGGCCTGAACGCTCCAGGATGCCCGCGAGGTGCGTTTGAATGGCTTTACCCCCTCCGCATCCGGCAACCACGACCATGGATTCATAGGCGAGTTCCGACAGATCGCGAAACATGAGTTCGGGTTGGCAGAGGTCCAGTTGCGCAGCGGCCGAGTCCAATAATCCAACGTACACTCGTCCAGCGCCCCCATGCAGCGCGCCCCGGGCGGCGAGCAGTGCTGCTCCCGTCATGCCCTGGCATCCGCCTACGATGCAAACGTCGCCGTAGCTGCCTTTGTGGGTGTTGTGAGGCCGATGTGCACGGTGTGGTGCGCTATTCAATCGGGCGCTCGCGCTTTCAGGCTCATCAATACCCAGCGCATTGAACCAGATCTCGCCGCAGGCTTCACGACCGTCTGCAGTGAACAGGCCGGGCTTGAGGGTCAGCAAACTCAGTGTGTAATTGGCCTTGACACAAAGCATGGGGCTTGTACCCGTATCAGCATTCAACCCGGAAGGTACGTCGACGGCAATCACCGGAGCGGCCGCGGAGTTGATCCGATTGATCCAGGTTGTACATAGGGCATCAAATTCTCTAATACGGCCGATTCCGAACAAAGCATCAATGCACAGATCGTAGTGTTCTGGCATGCTCTTGGCGAAGAGAACACCTGCTTGTAGGGCTTCGTTGCGGGTAGATGCGGCGTCTGCAGGTAAATTTCCTGAACTGTCAAGGCAGGTCACCACGGGGGACTTTCCCCACGACTTCAGATGCCTCGCGGCCTCGTAACCATCCCCTCCATTGTTTCCAGGTCCGCAAGGGATCCAGATGACCCGCGCATGGGGTGCAACCGCCATGGCGAACTGGGCGATGGCCAGCCCGGCCCGTTGCATCAGGGCGTGTGGTTGCATGTGCAAGGCAGCAGACGCCTCCAGCGCACGCGCTACGGTGCTGACGAAGAGATGTCTGGGGGCAACGTCGCCGGCGCCGTTGATGCCCAGAATGCGCTCAGAATTCGTAGGTCTCTCCTTCGCGTGCGAGTCGAATATCCATGCCTGCGGCGAGCGCTGCATTGGTTTCGAGTGCGCCCTGGAAAGCTTCTTCCAATGCGTCATCGCTGCGGGTGGGTTCATGGTGGGTGCAGAAAAGAACTTTTACGTCCGCTTGCTTGGCACTCACAATGCTGGAACTGAAAGTTCCGTGGCCCCATCCTTTCTTTGATGGATATTCTGCATCGGTGTAGGAGGAGTCGGCGATGAATACATCGACGCCGCGGATTGCATCATGGATCATTGCCGCCTTTTCGTCGACAAACTCCTGGTATTCGTCGTATCCCTCATCTCCAGGCTCATAAATGTTGTACGGGGGTTCGTGATCACCGGTAAAAAATACAGACTTGCCATTGCTTTCGATGCGATACCCGAAGTCGATCACGGGGTGGTTGAGCATGCAGGGCGTCACAGTTGCCGACCCGATTTGAATGGATTCGCCCGGGACCAGGGTGACATATTCAATACGGGCCTTCATCTCCGCCTCGCGAACGGGGAAATAGCTGTACTGAAGTTGCACTGCCATGACTTGCTCAATTCCTTTGCCTGACACTGGATCAAAACCGCCATGAAGGCGAAGGGTATTGCCAGGAATGAAGTTGGGGATAAAGAACGGCAGGCCTTGAATATGATCCCAGTGGGAGTGGGATATGAGTACATTGGCGGTAACGGGCAATTCCGCGAGCAAGGTCTGTGACAAGGGGAAAATGCCCGTGCCCGCATCCAGAATGATCAGTTCGTTGTTGTCGGTACGAATTTCGATACAGGTTGTGTTGCCGCCATAGCGTACGGTCTTCGGTCCGGGCGAAGCAATGGAGCCGCGAACTCCCCAAAATCTGACCTTCATGGTGTTTCCTTCCTGCGCCTGGCAAAAACAGCGTTGAATCAAAATCCGACTGGGGCTTGGATTGATTCGGTTTGGGCTGCCGAGTCTCATTGTCCGTTGGAAATCCCCCGCAGCAGGCGAATGCCGAGAGGGATCACAAGTGGACTCAGCATGTTATACTTGAATGGCTTTGCTTGTGGTGCATTTGACTATAGGCAATTCAATCGCAAACCCGCCCCGTCAAGGTGTTTCCAGTGCAAGATGTTTTTCTTGGCTGGTGATAAGGGGGCTGGGTTTTAGACCTAACCTTTGGAGAAATTTATGGCAGTAACAATGCGCGAAATGCTGGAAGCCGGCGTTCATTTTGGACACCAAACCCGCTTCTGGAACCCCAAGATGGCCCCGTTCATATTCGGTCATCGCAACAAAATCCACATTATCAACCTGGAAAAATCGCTTCCGATGTTCCAGGATGCGGCCAAGTTTGTTCGCCAGTTGTCGGCAAAACGTGGCACTATTTTGATGGTGGGTACCAAGCGCCAAGCGCGTGAGACAGTGGCTGCCGAGGCGCAACGTGCTGGTGTTCCGTTTGTGGATCAGCGCTGGCTGGGTGGCATGTTGACCAATTTCAAGACCGTCAAGACATCGATCAAGCGCTTGAAAGAGATGAAGGCGCAGCAAGAAACCGGTTTGGAAAGTATGAGCAAGAAAGAGCAACTGATGTTTGCTCGTGAGTTGGCCAAGCTGGAAAAAGACATTGGTGGTATTCAGGATATGGCGGCCTTGCCAGATGCGATTTTTGTGATTGACGTGGGTTACCACAAGATTGCCATTGCCGAAGCGCGCAAGTTGGGCATTCCTTTGATTGGCGTGGTTGATTCGAATCACTCTCCAGAGGGAATTGATTACGTTATTCCTGGTAATGACGATTCTTCCAAAGCGGTGACCCTGTACGCGCGTGGCATTGCTGACGCAATTCTCGAAGGCCGTGCAAACGCCATGGACGACGTCGTCAAGGCAGTTGCTGCCGAGAGCGGTGACGAATTTGTTGAGGTGAGTGAAGCTTCTGCTTAAAGTTGTCTTGCCCAAAAAGGGGGCTTCGTTGCCCCTTTTTTTTAGCCTTTATTAAACTATTGAATTGATTACGGAGAAACGAAATGGCTGCTATTACCGCGAGCATGGTTGCTGAACTGCGTGGAAAAACCGACGCTCCCATGATGGAGTGCAAAAGGGCGTTGACAGAGGCCGAGGGCGATATGGCCAAAGCTGAAGAACTGTTGCGCGTGAAGCTGGGTAGCAAAGCCGGCAAGGCTGCAGCCCGTATCACAGCCGAAGGCGTTGTGGTGAGTTGCATGGAAGGCACGGTAGGCGCCTTGCTCGAAGTCAATTGCGAAACTGACTTTGTGACCAAAAATGACAGCTTCCTGGCGCTGGCGAATGCTGCCGCTGCACTGGTTGCCAAGCACAACCCTGCCGACGTGGCGGCCCTGGGTGCTCTGGAATACGCACAGGACGGATTTGGTCCAACGCTGGAAGATGTCCGCAAGGGTCTGATTGGCAAGATCGGTGAGAACATGACCTTCCGCCGTTTCAAGCGTTTTGCTTCAGGCGCTCAATTGGCCTCTTACCTGCACGGCACCCGCATTGGTGTGGTTGTGGAGTTCGAGGGTGATGCCGTTGCAGCTAAAGACGTGGCGATGCATATTGCTGCGATGAAGCCTGTTGCTCTGACCAGCAGTGATGTGCCTGCGGAGTTGGTGGAGCGTGAGCGTTCTGTGGCAGCTGCCAAGGCGGCAGAAGATGCTGCGGTCGCCACTGCTGCTGGCAAGCCGGTTCAGTCTGCTGAAATCGTTGCTAAACGTATCGACGGCGGCGTGCAGAAGTACCTCAAGGAAGTCTCTCTCTTCAACCAGCCGTTTGTCAAGAATGACAAGCAGACGGTTGAGCAGATGCTCAAGGCCACTGGAACTACCGTGAAGGCATTTACCATGTACGTGGTCGGTGAAGGTATTGAGAAAAAGGTCGACGATTTTGCTGCGGAAGTGGCTGCGCAAGTCGCTGCTGCAAAGCAGGCCGCTTGATCGACGCTCCCAAAGGGTCAATCAATCTGTCTACCTGCGTTAACCGGAGTCATCCATGAGTCAAGATAAGCCTGCATACAAGCGAATACTGCTGAAGTTGTCGGGAGAGGCCTTGATGGGTGACGATCAATTCGGCATCAACCGCGACACTATCGTCCGCATGGTTGACGAAATTGCCGAAGTGACGCGCCTGGGCGTGGAAGTGGCAGTCGTTATAGGTGGCGGAAATATATTTCGTGGGGTCGCCGGCGGCTCCGTGGGTATGGATCGCGCCACAGCGGACTACATGGGCATGCTGGCGACGGTGATGAATGCCCTTGCCCTGGGTGACACCATGAACAAGGCGGGTTTGATTGCCCGGGTGATGTCGGCCATCGGGATTGAGCAAGTCGTCGAGCCGTATGTCCGTCCCAAAGCCTTGCAGTATCTTGAAGAAGGCAAGGTTGTTATTTTTGCTGCCGGAACGGGAAACCCGTTCTTCACGACAGACACTGCGGCCGCCTTGCGGGGTGCTGAAATCGGAGCCGAGATCGTGCTCAAGGCCACAAAAGTCGATGGTGTCTATACGGCGGACCCCAAGAAGGACGTCCATGCCACCCGGTATTCCAAGATTACGTTCAATGACGCGATGTCGCAAAACCTTGGCATCATGGATGCTGCGGCATTTGCGCTGTGCCGTGACCAGAAACTCCCCATCAAAGTGTTTTCAATATTCAAACATGGCGCACTCAAACGGGTTGTGATGGGCGAAGACGAGGGTACGCTGGTGTATGTTTAAAGGGTGTGTCTGTACTACTGCAATGGGCTTGACGAGCGGAGGATGAACTATGGCAATTGAAGAAATTATGAGAACGCTTGGCGGCAAGATGGATCAGTCCATCGAAGCTTTTAAGCACAACTTGACAAAAATTCGCACCGGTCGTGCCAATCCCGCTTTGCTGGACACCGTACACGTGGACTACTACGGTGCGATGTTGCCACTTAGTCAGGTTGCCAATCTTTCCCTGCTGGATGCCCGTACAGTCAGCGTGCAACCTTGGGAAAAAGGGATGGGCGCCAAGATTGAAAAGGCCATTCGTGACAGTGATCTGGGTTTGAACCCGTCCAGCATGGGGGATCTGATCCGCGTGCCCATGCCGGTGATGTCCGAAGAGCGCCGCCGCGAGTTGAGCAAGGTTGTACGGGGTGAAGGGGAAAACGCCAAAATCGCAGTACGCAATTTGCGTCGTGATGCGAACGAAGCTGTCAAAAAACTGGTGAAAGAAAAGCTGGCTTCCGAAGACGATCAAAAACGCTCTGAAGCGGATATTCAAAAGTTGACAGATCGCCATATTGCTGATGTTGACCGCCTGGTTGCGTCTAAAGAACACGACATCATGGCGGTTTGATTCCCCCTGTCGAACTGAATCGAGGGTCCTATATGGCAGAACAGGTTTCCGTGCCACGCCATATTGCCATCGTCATGGACGGGAATGGTCGATGGGCTTCCAAACGGTTTTTGCCCCGTATTGCGGGTCACAAGCAGGGGGTTGATGCTCTCAAACGCATTGTCAGTGCCTGCCCCTCTCGAAACATTGAAACTCTGACGGTTTTTGCTTTTTCCTCCGAGAACTGGAATCGGCCACCGGAGGAGGTTTCCGGGTTAATGGACATCCTGGCTTTGGCTTTGTCCAGGGAAGTTCCGAAAATGAAGCGCGACGGCGTTCGGCTCCGGTTTGTTGGCGCACGGGAAAATTTGTCGGCGCGCGTAAAAAAGGGTCTGGAAGACGCTGAAGCGGCAACCGCCAGCAATTCGGTGCTGACGCTGAATGTCTGCTTTAACTACGGTGGCAGATGGGACATTGCCTCGGCCGCGGCAAGGCTGGCCGCTGAAGGAACCCCGATTACCGAGGAGAGTCTCTCAGGAGCACTTGCCTTGGCCCATTGTGCCGATCCGGATCTGTTGATTCGCACGGGCAACGAGAAAAGGCTTAGCAATTTCCTGCTTTGGCAGGCGGCCTATTCCGAGCTGTATTTCAGTGAACTGCTATGGCCGGATTTTGATGAAGCGGCGCTGGATGCTGCCCTGCAGGAGTATGCGTCGCGCGAGCGTCGATTTGGGAAGACGTCGGACCAGATTGCGGACAATTCAGCCTCGACCGCCTAAAAAAGGACTTTCCATGCTGAAGCAAAGAATCATCACAGCGCTTTTGCTGTTGGCCATCCTGCTGCCGGCTATCTTCTATGGTGCGCCGGAGGTGTTTGCTTCTGTTGCGGTCGTACTGGTTGCCGCCGGCGCATGGGAGTGGGCGAGGTTGAACCAGTGTGGTCAACCAGTTTCTCTGCTGGCAGCTGGTCTGTGTGCGGCCCTGTGCTTTTCATCTTGGTACGCCGGGCTGCTGTATTCTCCTCTGAAACTGCTGTGGGTGATTGCTGGCAGCGCCTGGGTTGTTTTGGGTGCATGGCTTTTGCACGGTGGAGTCAAGGCGTGGTCGGGTGTACCCAGACCCTTGCGTTTGGCGGGTGGAGTTTTTGCTCTGTGGGTAGCCTGGATTGCCGTGGCACAGGCCAGGATCGTGGGCATCAATTTCCTTTTCTCGGTGCTGGTCCTGGTGTGGGTTGCCGATATCTTTGCTTATTTTGCTGGCAGGGCATTAGGCGGACGTTTCTTTGCCCGCAAGTTGGCACCGTCCATCAGCCCGGGCAAGACTTGGGAAGGTGCCTGCGGTGGAATGATGGGTGTTGTGGCATGTGCATTTCTTTGGCGCGCGCTGGACGGCTCGGCTTCTCTGGGTGCGGCCAGTCTGTACACCCGTTTGGGCGACGTCAACCTTGCATTCATGGTGCTGGCGGTCCTGTTTTTGGCCACCATGAGTATCGTCGGTGATTTGGTGGAGTCGCTCTTCAAACGCAGCGCGGGTGTCAAAGACAGCAGCGGCCTTTTACCCGGGCATGGTGGGGTGCTGGATCGTGTCGATGCACTGCTGCCAATCCTTCCACTTGCCATGATGTTGAGTACTTTATGAGTGCGGAAAAAAAACGGGTTGTCGTGTTGGGGTCGACCGGCTCCATTGGGGTCAATACGCTGGACGTCATTGATCGCCACCCTGAGCGTTTTGAGGTGTTTGCCCTGACCGCATCGACCAGCGTGGAGACCATGTTGGCCCAATGCGTGCGGCACAGGCCTGCCTTTGCCGTCATGGCCAGTGAGGCGCATGGACGGCAACTCCAGCAGGTCTGTGCGTCTGCGGGGCTGGCCACCAAGGTTGTGTGGGGAGCCAGTGCAATCGAAGAAGTCGCCGGACACGAACTGACGGATACGGTCATGGCTGCCATCGTTGGTGCTGCGGGATTGGCCCCATGTCTTGCAGCGGCCAAGTCCGGCAAGCGCTTGTTGTTGGCCAACAAGGAAGCGCTGGTCGTTGGCGGGCAACTGTTTATGGATGCCGTAGCAGCAGGAGGCGCGACCTTGCTTCCGATAGACAGCGAACATTCTGCGGTGTTCCAGTCGCTGCCGCAGGACCCCCGCGATTGGGCATCACGCATTGACAAAATCATATTGACTGCATCGGGTGGCCCGTTTCGGTCTCGCGATCCATTGACCTTGCACAGCGTGACGCCTGAGGAAGCCTGTGCGCATCCCAATTGGGTCATGGGGCGCAAGATATCTGTTGATTCCGCAACGATGATGAACAAGGCCCTTGAAGTGATAGAGGCCAAGTTCCTGTTTGGTGTGTCACCCGAGCAGATTCAGGTAGTCATCCATCCGCAAAGCGTCATCCACTCCATGGTGCAGTATGTGGACAATTCAGTGGTCGCGCAGTTGGGCACCCCTGATATGCGTGGCCCTATTGCCTATGGGCTGTCGTGGCCAGAGCGTGTCATTTCGGGCGCGGCCCCCCTTGATTTTTCCGCGATGGCGGGTCTCTCGTTTGAATCGCTTGTTAACGATGATCACAAGAAGAGATTTCCAGGGATCGACCTGGCATGGTCCGTTTTGAATGCTCCACCGGGTACAACGGCCGTTTTGAACGCCGCCAATGAGGTTGCCGTGGCGGCATTTCTGGAGCGCAGAATCCGCTATGACCAGATTCACCATGTCAACACCGAAACTTTGAATGCGGTGCTTCCCCAGCCTCCGGGCTCGCTGGAAGATCTTCTGGCGCTTGATCTGCAATCCAGACAGGCGGCAGAAGACGCGATTTTGCATTTGCATGGTTGATTGCGGCGAAATTCTGGCATGTTGACTCTGATCGCCTTCATCGTCGCTATTGCTGTGCTGGTTGCTGTGCATGAGTTGGGGCACTTCGCCGTGGCGCGTGCCTGCGGCGTCAAGGTTCTGCGGTTTTCGGTTGGCTTTGGCCCGCGCTTGGCGGGATGGACGTCCCCGCAGTCCGGCACGGAGTACGTGATAGGCATGTTGCCAGTGGGTGGCTATGTCAAGATGCTCGACGAGCGCGAGGGGCCTGTCGAGCCGTACGAGCGGGCGATGGCGTTCAATGTGCAGCCCTTGAGCAGCAAGGCCGCCATTGTGGTCGCAGGGCCTATGGCCAATCTGGCACTTGCGGTTGTGTTGTATTGTGGCGTCAACTGGTCCGGCATCGAACTGCCGCAGGCGGTTTTGGCCAGACCGCCGCAGGATTCGGTGATGGCCGCGACCGGTTTTTCCGGGGGTGAACGGGTTCAGCGGGCGGGCTTCGAAGGTGAGGCACTCGAAGAAGTGGTCTCTTTTGAAGGTTTTCGCTGGTGGCTTGCCCGGGGCGCTATTGAGCACCGAAACGTGCAAGTCGAGTTTACGGCTTGGCAAGCGCACAGCCCGCAGTCTGCGCTTCTGAAGTTGGATGGGGTGGATGCACGCAGTGCGGATGCCCAACTCTTTCAGGCAATTGGTGTTTTGGCACCTTTTTCCGAAGCGCGCCTCGGTGTATTGCTGCCCAATGGGGCGGCAGCGCAAGCGCATCTACAGTCGGGTGATTTGGTGCTGCGTGTGGACCAGACCGACATTGTTGACGCCGGGCAGTTGCGTGAGTTGATTCGCCGGTCGGGTCACAGCGGTGCGCCGGGTCAGCAGAGTTGGCTGGTAGAGCGCAGCGGTAGCCAAATCTCCATTTCCGTTTCGCCCAAGCTGGAATATGACAGTGGTCAGTCGATTGGCCGCGTTGGTGCGAGCATTGGTTCACCACCCTCCATGGCGACCGTTCGGTATGGGCTGGTCGAGGGAGCAGGGCAGGCACTCGCGCGCACTTGGGAAACATCCGCGCTGACATTGCGGGTAATGGGCCAGATTGTGGTTGGTGCGGCATCCCTCGCCAACCTGAGTGGTCCCATCACCATTGCCGACTATGCGGGAAAGTCCGCTGCAATGGGGTTGACGCAGTTTCTTGTTTTTCTCGCCCTGATGAGCGTCAGTTTGGGGGTTCTTAATTTGCTGCCGCTGCCCATACTCGATGGCGGACACCTGATGTATTATCTTTGGGAGGCACTGTCCGGAAAACCTGTGTCGCAATCGTGGACTGAACGCTTGCAAAAGGTGGGGTTGGTGATCTTGCTGATGATGATGTCTGTTGCCGTTGTTAACGATGTGACGCGTTTGCTGCGGTAATCATCCGGAACTGTCCTCAGATTTCCGGAATACTTAAATTGATAAAAATGCAATTCAATCGTAATTTTCTGCGCCGCGCATCCGTTGCGGCTGCGGCGCTTTTGTTTATTCAGGGCGCGCTGGCGGTGGAGCCGTTCACCGTCAAGGACATTCGTGTTGAAGGTCTGCAGCGGGCTGAGGCCGGAACGATTTTCGCCTCGTTGCCGGTTCGGGTGGGTGACACCTACAGTGATGAAAAGGCCGCCGCTTCAATCAAGGCATTGTTTGGTTTGGGGCTGTTCAAGGACGTTCGCATTGAGGTCAATGCAGGCGTGCTGGTGGTCATCGTTGAAGAGCGGCCAACCATTGCAGAAATCGATTTTCTGGGTACCAAGGAGTTCGACAAAGACGTTTTGAAGAAAGCCTTGCTCCAGATCGGCTTGGCAGATGGTCGTCCGTTCGACAAGGCGCTGGTTGACAGAGCCGAGCAGGAATTGAAACGGCAATACATCAATCGCAGCATGTATGCCTCGGAGGTGATTACCACCGTCACCCCGGTTGATCGCAATCGGGTGAATCTGAGCTTTTCCGTCGTGGAAGGCGAACCGGCAAAAATCAGCGACATTCGAATTGTCGGCAACAAGGCTTTTTCTGAATCGACATTGCGGGGCTTGTTCGATCTGGACACTGGCGGTTGGCTCAGCTGGTATACCAAGTCTGATCGCTACGCCCGTGCCAAACTGAATGCCGATCTTGAGGCATTGCGGTCCTACTATCTGGCGCGCGGCTACCTGGAGTTCAAGATTGAGTCCACCCAGGTCGCCATTTCCCCCAATAAGCAAGATATTGGCATCACCATCAACGTGACCGAAGGAGACCAGTTTGTGGTGTCCAAGGTCAATCTGGTCGGCAATTTTCTTGGAAAAGAAGACGAGTTTCGTTCCCTCGTAGCGATCCAGGTGGGGCAGCCCTACAACGCAGATCAGATTGCTTTGACGAACAAGGCGTTTACGGACTATTTTGGGAATTTCGGCTATGCATTTTCCCGAGTTGAGCCGCGTACGGTGATCGACAGAACCACCAATCGGGTGGAAGTGACCCTGCAGGTGGATCCGTCGCGGCGCGTGTATGTGCGGCGTGTCAATGTTGCCGGCAATGACCGCACGCGTGACGAAGTCATTCGACGTGAATTTCGGCAGTTTGAAGCGTCGTGGTACGACGGCGAAAAAATACGCCAATCCCGAAACCGGGTGGACCGCTTGGGCTACTTCAAAGAGGTCACCATGGATACGGCAGAAGTTCCGGGTTCCATGGATCAGGTTGACCTGACCATTACGGTTGCGGAAAAACCGACCGGCAGTATCAGCTTGGGCGCTGGCATTTCCAGTGCTGACGGGTTTGGTGTGTCGTTCGGTTTCAAGCAGGACAACGCCTTTGGCTCCGGGAACTCCTTGGGCATTGAGCTCAATACCAGCAAGCAGAATCGCACGCTGGTATTCAACACAACCAACCCGTACTTCACAGAAGATGGTGTATCGCGAACCATCGATCTATACCAGAGAAACTCCAAGCCCTACGTCGATATCAATAGCTATGCCATTGAGACGACGGGCGGCAGCATTCGCTTTGGTGTGCCTTTCACCGAATATGACACGGTGTTTTTTGGTCTTGGTATCGACCAGACCACGGTCGTGCCTGGTACTTTGCTGCCGGTGGTGTACCAGGACTTTGCCAACAAGTTTGGTTTCACCAGCAATGCAGTTCCACTGACCGTAGGGTGGGGTCGTGACACCCGTGACAGTGCACTGGTGCCCACGATCGGCAAGGTCATCAGAACTTCTGGCGAATGGAGTGTCGCGGGTGAGCTGAAATATGTCCGCGGAACAGCGGTGTACCAGCAATACATACCGGTTACCAACAAGATAACGGCGGCCCTCAACGCCGAATTGTCCATGGGGACAACTACTGGCGATGCGACCTATCCCATCTTCAAGAATTTTTATTCCGGTGGTTTGGGTTCGGTGCGTGGATTCGAGCAAGGCAGTTTGACGACAGCGACCCAACGCGCTCTGGGCTTGACGGCAACGGGTGGCACCAAGAAGATCAATTTCAATGCGGAATTGCTGTCGCCTTTGCCCGGTGGCGGCAAAGACCGGACCTTGCGTGTGTATGCATTCATGGATGCTGGTGGAATTTACGGAGTCGACGAGTCGATTCAGTTGTCGGACATGCGCAGCTCGGTCGGCGTCGGTATCAGCTGGATATCTCCGGTGGGTCCTTTGCGGCTCGCGTTTTCCAAACCACTCAAGCAATTTGATAACGATAGAATCCAGGCTATGCAATTCCAGATTGGAAGCTCCTTCTAATGAATACTTTTAAACTACGTTTCTTGTTGTCGATGCTGCTGGCAAGCTGTGCAGTCGGCGCGGCCGCCCAGGATTTCAAGGTGGGATACGTCAATACCCAACGTATCACGACCGAGTCCACACCTGCGAAAACGGCACAAGCCAAATTGGAGCAGGAGTTTTCCAAGCGCCAAAAGGAATTGGTCGATCAGCAAGCGGCCCTGAAGGCATTTGGCGAGAAGTTTGAGCGAGATGCACCGACCTTGAGCGAAAGCCAACGCAGCGCGCGCCAAAAAGAGGGTGCGGAACTTGGCCGGGACCTGCAGCGTCGCCAACGTGAATTTCAGGAAGACCTTAATGGCCGCCGCAACGAAGAGTTGCAGCAAGTTCTGGATCGCGCAACCAAAGCCGTCAAACAAGTTGCGGATAGTGAGAAGTACGACATCGTGATTCAGGAAGTGGTGTATGTCAACACCAAGCATGACATCACCGACAAGGTGCTCAAGCTCCTCAATTCGGGTTCCAAATAGGCCCTGATCGGACCAGGTTCGGGTTATGAAGCTTGACCTGGCTTCAGTGGTTGCTGCCTTGGGTGGCGAGCTGCACGGCGATGCTTCCGTCATCGTGACGGGCCTGGCCTCGCTGGAGGCTGCAACGGAGCAACAGCTGAGTTTTTTGAGCAACCCCAGGTACCAGCAGCAATTGCTGGCATCGCGGGCGGCGTGTGTCATCGTGGCTCCGCCGATGAAGGATGCGGCGATGGCCCGTGGTGCGTGCATCGTCACCGAACAACCTTATTTGTACTTTGCCAGACTCACCCAACTGTGGAAGCGTGGGCGCGATCAACGCAACGCTGCCTTTATTCACCCCAGTGCGGTGGTGGATGCGTCAGCGGTGGTTCACCCTTCTGCGTCCATCGGTGCTTTGTGTGTAGTGGAGCGCGGGGCACGTATCGGCGCGGATACGGTGCTCAAGTCGCGTGTGACGGTGGGCGAAGACTGCGTGTTGGGGGAACGGTGCATTGTTCACCCTGGCGTGGTTATCGGGGCCGACGGATTTGGTTTTGCACCTAACGGCGATGCCTGGGAAAAGATTGAACAGCTCGGTACGGTGCAGATTGGCAACGATGTGGAAATCGGTGCGAACACCTGCATTGACCGGGGGGCGCTGCAAGACACGGTGATTGAAGATGGCGTCAAGCTCGACAATTTGATCCAGATCGGTCACAACGTGAGAGTCGGGCGCCATACGGCCATGGCCGGGTGTGTGGGGGTGGCTGGCAGTGCGACTATTGGTGCCCACTGCACGGTGGGTGGCGGCGCCATCATCCTGGGCCATCTGACCCTGGGTCCGCATGTCAATATTTCTGCAGGAACCCTGGTCAGCAAATCAATTTTGAAACCAGGCCACTACACTGGAATATTCCCTGTGGACGACAACGCCACGTGGGAACGCAACGCCGCATCGCTCAAGCAATTGCACAGCTTGCGTGATCGGATCAAGACTTTGGAAAAAGAGACAAAAAAATGATGGATATCCACGAAATTCTCAAACAATTGCCGCATCGCTATCCGTTTCTCATGGTGGATCGCGTCCTGTCCATGGAAAAGGGCAAGACCATTCAGGCTCTGAAAAATGTGTCCATCAACGAACCGTTTTTCAATGGGCATTTTCCGCACCGCCCGGTCATGCCGGGCGTGTTGATGCTCGAAGCCATGGCCCAGGCTGCAGCTCTGCTGGCGTTTGACACCATGGGCGTCAGGCCGGACGATAAAACGGTGTATTACTTTGCAGGCATCGACGGGGCCCGTTTCAAGCGCCCGGTCGAGCCGGGTGACCAGTTGATCATGGATGTGGAACTGTTGCGCCTCAAATCCGGTATTTTTAAATTCAAGGGCGTGACCCGTGTGGACGGCAACGTGGCTTGCGAAGCCGAGCTGATGTGCACCATGCGAACCATTGCCTGATGAGGCCGGGTAGCGAATCGTGACAAACATTCACCCCAGCGCCATTGTTGATCCGGCTGCCGAGTTGGATGACTCGGTCACCGTCGGGCCCTATACCGTCATCGGACCGCATGTTCGCATCGCCGCTGGCACTACGGTAGGGCCTCATTGCGTCATTGAAGGCCACACGACGATTGGCCGTGACAACCGCATCTTCCAGTTCAACTCGCTGGGTGCCATTCCGCAGGACAAGAAGTATGCAGGGGAACCCTGTGAGCTGCGCATTGGCGACCGCAATACCATTCGCGAGTTTTGTACCTTCAATATCGGTTCACCCGGTGATGTGGGCGTGACCGAGATTGGGAATGACAACTGGATCATGGCCTATGTGCACCTGGCGCATGATTGCCACGTCGGCAACCACACCATTTTTGCCAACAACTCGCAGTTGGCTGGTCACGTGCATGTGGACGATTGGGTCATTCTGGGCGGCTTCACGGTTGTGCACCAGTTTGTGCGCCTGGGTGCGCACAGCATGACGGCTATGTGCGCCCTGTTGTTTGCCGACTTGCCACCGTTTGTGATGTGCCAGGGCCAGCCGGCGGCTGCGCGCTCCATGAACTTCGAAGGCTTGCGCCGCAGAGGGTGGACGCCAGAACGCATCAGTGGCGTCAAGGCTATGCACAAGGCGCTGTACCGCGAAGACCTGACTCTGGAGCAGGCGCGAGCCCGTATCGCGCAGCTGGGCGCCAGCCAGCCGGAAACGGCGATTGATGTGGCCATGATGCTGTCCTTTCTGGATCAGACCTCACCCCAGCGCGGCATCGTCCGCTAGGGCCTCACAATGCCAGCGGCGCCGCCCGTGGCCCCAGCGCCGCAGCCCAAACCCTTTGTTGCCATGGTCGCCGGAGAGGCGTCCGGCGATCTGCTGGCTGGTTTGTTGTTGCAGGGGCTGTGCACGCGCTGGCCGCAGCTCGTTTCCGCCGGCATTGGTGGACCGCAAATGGCGCGCCATGGGTTTGCGGCCTGGTGGCCGCACCACAAACTGGCAGTGCACGGCTATGGATGGGACGTCTTGCTGCGCTACCGCGAAATTGTGGGAATCCGCAGCCAACTTCAGAAGCGGCTGCTGGATCAGCGTCCCGACGTCTTCATTGGAGTGGATGCACCGGATTTCAATCTGGACCTTGAGCGCAATCTGCGCGCACAAGGTATCAAAACCGTGCACTTTGTCTGCCCGTCCATCTGGGCCTGGCGGGCCGAGCGGGTGGAGAAAATCCGTGCCAGCGTGGACCACGTGCTGTGTATTTTCCCGTTTGAGCCCGAGTTGCTGGCCCGCCACGGCATCAGTGCCACCTATGTGGGCCACCCGCTGGCCAATGTGATCCCGCTGGAGCCGGACAAGGCCGCAGCCCGCGCGGCGCTGGGCCTGGACGCCCAGGACCGGGTGCTCGCGCTGCTGCCCGGTAGCCGTTCCTCCGAGATCAAGCACCTTTCCTTGTGCTTCTTTCAGGCTGCAGCCCTCGTCAAACGTGCGCAACCAGCTATTAAATTGATAGTACCCGCCGTGCCGGCCCTGCGCAACGCGATCGAGCAAGCGGCCGCGCAGGCGGGCATGCTGGAGCACGTACACATCGTCAGCGGCCAGTCGCATACCGTGCTGGCGGCCTGCGATGTGACGCTCATTGCCAGTGGTACCGCCACGCTGGAAGCTGCCCTGTACAAGCGTCCCATGGTCATTGCCTACCGCATGGGCTGGTTGTCCTGGCAACTCATGCGGCGCAAGCAATTGCAGCCCTGGGTGGGGTTGCCCAATATTCTGAGTCAGTCCTTTATCGTCCCCGAGCTGCTGCAAGACCGTGCCACGCCCGACGCGCTGGCGGGTGCCGTGTTGCAGTGGTTTGACGACCTGGATCACCAGCCTGAGAAAATGGCGGCCCTGCAACAACAATTTTTGGCGCTGCACCACAGTCTGCGGCGCGATACCTCCACATTGGCAACCGATGCGATCGAAAAAATTCTTGCACGCTGAGCAGGTGGCGCTCTCGTGGGACACACCCGGCCTGGTGGCCGGTGTGGACGAAGCCGGGCGTGGCCCCTTGGCTGGGCCCGTGGTGGCCGCTGCCGTGATACTGGATGACCGCAATCCTATCCAGGGGCTGGCCGATTCCAAGGTGCTCACTGCGCGCCGGCGCGAGCAACTGTATGACGAAATCCGGGCCAAGGCCCTGTGCTGCTCGATTGCGCAGGCCAGTGTCGAGGAGATCGACCAGATCAACATTCTGCAGGCCACCATGCTGGCCATGCGCCGGGCGGTGGAAGGTTTGCGCCTCAAGCCAGCGCTGGTGTTGGTGGATGGCAACCGCCTGCCGGTGTTGGATATTTTGGCCGAGGCCATTGTCAAAGGCGACAGCAAGGTGGCCGCTATCTCGGCCGCCTCCATCCTGGCCAAAGTGACGCGCGACCGCTGGTGCGCCGAGCTGGATGCCCAGTACCCGCAATACGGTTTTGCCGGCCACAAGGGCTACGGAACGGCCGAGCATCTGCAGGCCCTGCAAGTCCACGGCGCCTGCCCGCAGCACCGCAAGACCTTCAGCCCAGTGGCCAAGGTGTTGGCATGAGCGAACCAAGTCCCATCACATCACGCGACAACCCGCTGCTCAAGGAGCTGCGCAAGGTTGCCCACGAAAACACCGCCTACCGCAAGGCTGGGCGTTTCTGGATCGAGGGCGACCACCTGTGCAGCGCGGCCCTGCAGCGTGGCCAAAAACCAACTGTTGCGATATTTACAGAAGAGTATTGGCCTCTAGCCCCCGTGGAATATGCGCAAGCAGCTATCAAAAGTATAGTGATTCCAGTGGCCTTGTTCCGTGAACTGAGTGGCCTGGAGTCACCTGCCGGGGTGGGCTTTGTGCTGGATCTGCCGGTAGACGCAGCGCTGCAGCCGGGTGTGGCGACTGTCATCCTGGACCGCGTGCAGGACGCCGGCAACGTGGGCTCCATCCTGCGCAGTGCAGGGGCCTTTGGTTTTCGGCAGGTGGTGGCACTCAAAGGTACGGCGGCCCTGTGGTCGCCCAAGGTGCTGCGCGCCGGCATGGGTGCCCATTTTGGGCTGCACTTGCTGGAGGGCGTGAGCCTAGATGACCTGCAGGCGCTGCGGGTGCCGGTGGTGGTGACCAGCTCCCACCACGGTGAGCTGATCCAGAAGCTGCGCCTGCCCCAACCCTGCGCCTGGGCCTTTGGCCATGAGGGGCAGGGCGTAGGCCCCGAACTGATGGCCCGCGCCACGGTGCAGGTGCGCATTGGCCAGCCCGGTGGCGAAGAGTCGCTCAACGTGGCGGCGGCGGCGGCCATCTGCTTGCATGCCAGTAGCCTGACACTGGGTTGAGAGTAAACAGCGGTCGGCGTCCACGGTCTGCTCCGATTGGGGGAATATGCCCAGCCGGGGCAGGGCATGCAGCCTCAGCCGCTATAATGAGAGGCTTTCCAGAAAACAGCCGTCCCAAGCGCAGTTCAAGCACCTTTCCCAACCAAAACTAGCCGCCAAGAATTGTTCTTGAGCACGCTTGGGCGTACCCGTAACCCACTCGGAGAACCCAGTGCTTTTGTCTCTTAAGGGAACTACCCCCCCCGCCATATTGGCGCTCGCAGACGGCACGGTCTATATTGGCAATTCCATTGGAGCGCCAGGCTCCACAGTTGGTGAGGTCGTGTTTAACACGTCCATGACCGGCTACCAGGAGATCCTGACCGATCCCAGCTATTGCCAGCAGATCGTTACCCTCACTTATCCCCACATAGGCAACTACGGTACCAACCCTGAGGACATCGAGTCCGACCGGGTGCACGCCGCAGGTCTGATCATCCGTGATCTGCCCATGGTGGCCTCCAACTTCCGCAGCACCGCGACCCTCAGCGAATACCTGACAAGCGCCGGCACCGTGGCTATCGCCAACATCGATACCCGTCAGTTGACCCGCCAGTTGCGCACCCAGGGCGCGCAAAACGGCTGTATTCTGGCGCTGGCGGCTGGTGAAACGGTCACACCTGCAGCGGTAGAAAAAGCGGTTGCAGCGGCCAAGGCTGCGCCTTCCATGTCCGGTCTGGATCTGGCAAAGGTTGTTTCCGCTAGTCAAACGACCGAATGGACCGAGACTGAGTGGACATTGGGCAGCGGTTATGGTCAACAGACGGCACCGCGCTTCCACGTCGTGGCATATGACTTCGGTGTCAAGAAGAACATCCTGCGCATGTTGGCCCAGCGTGGCTGCAAGGTCACCGTGGTGCCCGCGCAAACGACCGCGGCCGAAGTGCTCAAGTACCAGCCGGATGGCATTTTTCTGAGCAATGGCCCAGGCGATCCCGAGCCCTGCGATTATGCGATCAAGGCGGTTGCCGAGCTGATCGAAACCGGCATCCCCACCTTTGGCATTTGCCTGGGACACCAGATCATGGCCTTGGCCTCTGGCGCCAAGACCTTCAAGATGAAGTTTGGCCACCATGGTGCCAACCATCCGGTCAAGGATCTGGACAGCGGTCGCGTCAGCATCACCAGCCAGAACCACGGTTTTGCGGTGGATGAAACGACCTTGCCAGCCAACCTGCGCGCCACCCACATCAGCCTGTTCGACAACACGCTGCAGGGACTGGAGCGCACTGACAAGCCGGCTTTCTGTTTTCAGGGCCACCCCGAAGCCTCGCCTGGCCCGCACGACATTGGCTACCTGTTTGACCGGTTCATCGGCTCCATGGAGTCGCGGGCATGAGTTTTTACGGCGTTACCGATTTGTGGACCTATGTGATTGGGGCGTTTGGCATTATTTTGCTGCCCGGCCCTAACTCGTTGTTTGTTCTGTCGGTGGCGACGGCGCGCGGTGTCAAGGCGGGCTACCAGGGTGCCTGTGGCGTGTTTGTGGGCGACACCATTTTGCTGACGCTCACCGCACTGGGGGCCTCCAGCTTGTTGCGCACTTACCCCGCCCTGTTCATGGTGGTCAAGTATGCAGGTGCCGCCTACCTGACCTGGGTGGGTCTGAATCTGGTGTGGAACGCGTTGCAGAAGTGGCGTAATCGCAACGCCAAGCAAGCGGTGGTCGAGCCAGAGACGCCTGCGCATCTGGCACACCCCTTTAAGCGGGCCTTAATGATCAGCTTGCTGAATCCCAAGGCTATTCTGTTCCTGCTGTCGTTCTTCGTGCAGTTTATCGACGCCAGTTACGACACGCCCGCCATTCCGTTTTTGATCCTCAGCACCATCCTGATGGTGTTCAGTGCGCTGTATTTGTTCGGCCTGATTTTTGCCGGAGCCCGACTGGCCCAGGGCTTTAGCCGTCGCAAGCGCCTGACAGCCGGTCTGTCCGGTACCGTGGGCGGATTGTTCGTGTGGTTTGGGTCCAAGCTGGCCACCGCGAGCCTGAATTAATTGAAAAGTAAAGAGCCTCAAAAGCTAAGAGTTCCACTATGCCAAAACGTACCGACATACAAAGCATCCTCATCATTGGCGCCGGCCCCATCATCATCGGCCAGGCCTGCGAGTTCGATTACTCGGGTGTGCAGGCCTGCAAGGCGTTGCGCGAAGAGGGTTACAAGGTCATCCTGATCAACAGCAACCCTGCGACCATCATGACCGACCCGGCCACGGCGGACGTGACCTACATCGAACCCATTACCTGGCAGACAGTAGAAAAGATCATCGCCAAGGAGCGTCCTGACGCGATTTTGCCCACCATGGGGGGCCAGACCGCGCTGAACTGCGCGCTGGATCTGTGGCACAACGGCGTGCTGGCCAAGTACACCGGTGCCGCCACCGGCAAACCCGTGGAGCTGATTGGCGCCACCCCCGAGGCCATCGACAAGGCTGAAGACCGCCTGAAGTTCAAGGATGCCATGACCAAGATCGGTCTGGGTTCTGCACGCTCGGGCATTGCGCATAGCATGGAAGAAGCCTGGGCTGTGCAAAAGACTCTTGGTTTTCCTACCGTTATTCGCCCCAGTTTCACGCTGGGTGGAACCGGTGGCGGCATTGCCTACAACCCCGAAGAGTTTGAAATCATCTGCAAGCGCGGTCTGGAAGCCTCGCCGACCAATGAGCTGTTGATTGAAGAGTCGCTCCTAGGCTGGAAAGAGTACGAGATGGAAGTGGTGCGCGACAAGGCGGACAACTGCATCATCGTCTGCTCCATCGAAAACCTGGACCCCATGGGCGTGCACACAGGGGACTCCATTACCGTGGCACCGGCCCAAACGCTGACTGACAAGGAATACCAGATCCTGCGCAATGCGTCGCTGGCGGTGCTGCGCGAAATTGGCGTGGACACCGGTGGCTCGAACGTGCAGTTCTCCATCAATCCGGTGGACGGCCGCATGATCGTGATCGAGATGAATCCGCGCGTGTCGCGCTCAAGCGCACTGGCGTCCAAGGCCACGGGCTTCCCCATTGCCAAGATCGCCGCCAAGCTGGCGGTGGGCTTCACGCTGGACGAGTTGCGCAACGACATCACCGGTGGTGCTACCCCTGCGTCGTTCGAACCCAGCATCGACTACGTGGTCACCAAGATTCCGCGTTTTGCATTCGAAAAATTCCCCGCCGCCGACAGCCGTTTGACCACCCAGATGAAGTCCGTGGGTGAGGTCATGGCCATGGGCCGCACCTTCCAGGAGTCGTTCCAGAAAGCCCTGCGTGGCCTGGAAGTGGGCGTGGATGGACTGAACGAAAAAACCCAGGACCGCGAAGTGCTGGAAAAAGAACTGGGCGAGCCCGGCCCCGAGCGCATCTGGTACGTGGGCGATGCTTTCGCCCAGGGTATGAGCGTGGACGAGGTGTTTGCGCTGACCAAGATCGACCGCTGGTTTTTGGTGCAGATTGAGCAAATCGTCAAGATCGAACTGGAGATTGAGCATCTGCCTGTGCCCGTCAGTGGCACGGCGCTGGACAAGATAGATGCCGCCACGCTGCGCAGCCTCAAGCAAAAAGGTTTCTCGGACCGCCGTCTGGCGCGCCAGTTCAAGACCACCGACACCGCCGTGCGCAACAAACGCCACGCACTGGGCGTGCGTCCGGTCTACAAGCGGGTGGATACCTGTGCCGCTGAATTTGGTACCAATACCGCCTACATGTACTCCACGTATGAGGCTGAAGGTGCCGAATGCGAGGCCGCGCCAACAACCAACAAGAAGATCATGGTGCTGGGCGGTGGCCCCAACCGTATCGGCCAAGGTATCGAGTTTGACTACTGCTGTGTGCACGCGGCACTGGCCATGCGCGAAGACGGTTACGAGACCATCATGGTCAACTGCAACCCTGAGACCGTGTCTACCGATTACGACACCTCCGACCGCCTGTACTTCGAGCCACTGACGCTGGAAGACGTGCTGGAAATTGTGGACAAGGAAAAGCCGGTTGGCGTGATCGTGCAGTACGGTGGCCAGACGCCCTTGAAGCTGGCGTTGGACCTGGAAGCCAACGGCGTGCCCATCATCGGCACCAGCCCGGACATGATCGATGCCGCCGAAGACCGCGAGCGCTTCCAGAAGCTGCTGCACGAATTGAAGCTGCGCCAGCCACCCAATGCCACGGCCCGTACCGAGCCCGAAGCGCTGGAGAAAGCCGCCGCTCTGGGCTATCCGCTGGTGGTGCGCCCCAGCTACGTGCTGGGTGGCCGTGCCATGGAAATCGTGCACGAGCAGCGCGACCTGGAGCGTTATATGCGCGAAGCGGTCAAGGTCAGCCATGACTCACCGGTGCTGCTGGATCGCTTTTTGAACGACGCCATTGAGTGTGATGTTGATTGCATCCGTGACGCATCGGGCGTGACCTTCATCGGTGGTGTCATGGAGCACATTGAGCAAGCCGGCGTGCACAGCGGTGACTCGGCCTGTTCGCTGCCGCCCTACAGTCTGGGCGCGGCGACGGTGGCGGAAATCAAACGCCAGACCGCTGCCATGGCCGCTGCGCTGAACGTGGTGGGTTTGATGAACGTGCAGTTTGCCATTCAGAACATTGATGGCCACGACGTCATCTATGTGCTGGAGGTCAACCCCCGCGCCTCGCGCACCGTGCCCTTCGTTTCCAAGGCCACCGGCATCCAGCTCGCCAAGGTGGCGGCACGCTGCATGGTGGGGCAGTCGCTGGCGTCGCAGGGGATTAAACATGAGGTGACACCGCCGTACTACAGTGTCAAGGAAGCGGTTTTCCCCTTCGTCAAGTTCCCCGGTGTGGACACCATTCTCGGACCCGAGATGAAGTCCACGGGTGAAGTCATGGGCGTTGGAAAGACGTTTGGTGAAGCCTTTGTGAAGTCGCAATTGGGCGCTGGCGCCAAGCTGCCGCGTTCGGGCAAGGCCTTTATCTCGGTCAAGCAAAGCGATAAGCCACGTGCCGTGGAAGTGGCGCGCAAACTTGCCGGCATGGGCTTTACGCTGGTAGCCACCAAGGGCACGGCAGCGTCCATCAATGCAGCGGGCGTGGACTGTGCCGTGGTCAATAAGGTCACCGAAGGGCGCCCGCACATCGTGGACATGATCAAGAACGAGCCCCTTGCCATGGTCATCAATACGGTGGAAGAGCGGCGCAACGCCATCGCCGACTCGCGCCAGATACGCACCTCGGCATTGCTAGCACGGATCACCACCTATACGACCATCGCCGGTGCTGAGGCCGCTGTGGAGGGAATGAAGTACCTGGACCAGCTGGATGTGATTTCGGTGCAGGAAATGCACGAACAACTGCAGGCCTAGGCCAATGCTGCAGTTGTTGGCATAATCCGAATCTGATCGTAAAGGACAGTGCGGCGTGCAGACGCTGCGCTGTCCTTGTTACTTATACGGCCCGATTTCGGCTCGTGCTCTCATTTTTCTATTGATCCCACTGTTTTTTATATGGCAACCATTCCAATTACCAAACGCGGCGCTGAAATCCTCAAGGCCGAGCTGCACAAACTCAAGACGGTGGAGCGGCCCTGGGTGATCAACGCAATTTCTGAAGCGCGTGCCCAGGGTGACCTGAGCGAAAACGCCGAGTACGAAGCTGCCAAGGACCGCCAGGGTTTTATTGAAGGCCGCATCCAGGAGGTGGAAAGCAAGTTGTCGGCTGCGCAGATCATTGATCCGTCCGAACTCAACGCTGGTGGCAAGGTTGTTTTTGGTGCCACCGTGGAGTTGGAAGAGGAAGAAACCGGCGAACGGGTGACCTACCAGATCGTGGGTGAAGACGAAGCCGATCTGAAGTTTGGTCGCGTCAATATCGGTTCACCCATCGCCCGTGCCCTGATTGGCAAGGAGGAAGGTGATACGGCCGAAGTGCAAGCGCCTGGTGGCATCAAGGCCTACGAAATCGTGGCGGTACAGTACATCTGACCCGTATTACAAGTATGCGCGCCTTGCCTCTATGGATTGCAGCAGTTTGGTGGGGCAGCCTGACCACAGTCGGTTTTTTCGTCGTGCCCATGTTGTTTGTGCATTTGCCCAGTCCGGCCATCGCGGGGGGAATGGCCGCTAAACTGTTTTCTGCGCAGACGGCCATTTCAGTGGTGAGCGGCCTGATCTTATTGATACTTTTCAGGTCGAATAAGGCGCTAGCCCCCGTTGATATTGCGCAGGGCGCTACACTTTTTGTAGTTGGTGGAGTCTTGTTGGCGCTGCTGGTGGAGTTTGGCGTATCGCCCCACATCATCGCCCGCGACAACCTGGCGCTGTGGCACAGGGTGGGGACAGGGATGTATGTCGTGCAGTGGATCTGCGCGGGGTTGGTGTTTGGCAAGTTAGCCAAACGCAGTTGAATACTGTTGAAATTCCCCGCCTTTCTCGCCATGGCAGGCAATGCTGGGGGCCGATTTTTGGGCCTTTGACAGTATGAGGTCCCTGGTATTGCCTGTCATGGCAGGCGTACCAAGGACGGTTCTTCAGGTCTGGCTGCGCTTCTTCACGCTGACCTGTGGCTTGGGCTTGGCCCGTTTGACGTTGCCACCGGCGGTGAGGCGCTGGTTGCCCAGGACCCGCAGGGTTTTGACTTCGGGACGCTGGCCGGCGCGCTTGCTGTATTTCAGCACCTTGACGTCGCGTGGGCCAGCCTTGCGTTCTTCGTCGACGGCGCGCTCTTTGTCAACCTTGGGGCGCCACAGCACCAGCAGCTTGCCGATGTGTTGAATGGGCGCCGCGTTGAGGTCGTCGGCCAGAGACTGGAACATGGCTTCGCGGGCCGCGCGATCATCGGAGAAGATGCGGACCTTGATCAGCCCATGGGCGTTCAAGGCTGCGTCGATCTCTTTTTTAACATTGTCGGTCAGGCCGTCACCGCCGACCATGACGACCGGGTCCAGATGGTGGGCCTCGGCACGGTGTTCTTTGCGTTGGGCGGGTGTCAGTTGAATTTGAGGCATACCGCTATTATCGGTTGATTGGATGGTCCGTACCAGGACTGCATCCTTGGAAAGTCAGAATGAAAACTCCCAGCAAGGGCAAAAAGGTCAATAAGGCCTGGTTGCACGACCATATTAACGATCCCTACGTCAAGTTGGCAACCCGGGAGGGTTACCGTGCGCGCGCCGCTTACAAACTCAAGGAAATTGACGAGGTTTTTGGGCTGATCAAGCCGGGTTATCTGGTGGTGGACCTGGGATGTACGCCGGGCGCCTGGAGCCAGTATGTGCGCCGCAAGATGTCGCCCTCGGGGGCTGCAGTGGGTGACCTCAATGGAACCATCATTGGCCTGGATCTGTTGCCCATGGAGCCCATCGAGGGCGTCACCTTCATCCAGGGAGATTTTCGGGAGGCCGAGGTGCTGGCCCAGCTGGAACAGACGCTGCAAGGGCGCCAGGCCGACGTGGTGGTGTCGGACATGGCACCGAATCTGTCCGGCATTTCGTCAGCGGACGCGGCGCGCATCGAGCATCTGGTGGAATTGGCAATCGAATTTGCACAAAATCACATGAAACCGCAGGGTGCGCTGGTGGCCAAGGTGTTTCACGGTGGCAGCTATAACGACGTGGTCCAGCGCTTCAAGGCTGCGTTTGAGGTCGTCAAGCCGTTCAAGCCCAAAGCCTCGCGCGATCGGTCTTCCGAGACATTTTTGGTGGGGCTTGGATTGAAACGGCAGACCGGTCAGGGCTAGTGCCGGGTTCAGTGCCTTGCCATACGCGTTACATAACCTTGCTGTATATGTGGCAGAAAACCGGAAAATACCGTGCCATTCGTCTTGAAACGCCTAAAATGGGGCCCAGATATGCACGGTATCTCTACCTGTGCCCCTATTGGAGCTTCGCTTGAATAATCAGTGGTTTTCGAAAATTGCAGTGTGGTTGGTGATTGGGTTGGTGCTCTTCACCGTGTTCAAGCAATTTGACACGCGCGGCACCGCCGGCGCGAGCATGTTGGGCTATTCCGACTTCCTCGAAGAGGTGCGCAACAAGCACATCAAGAGTGCCATCATCCAGGAAGGCCAAGGCGGTACCGAGATTCTGGCCATCACCACCGATGATCGCAAGATCCGCACGACGGCCACCTATCTGGACCGCGGTTTGGTGGGTGATTTGATCAGCAATGGCGTCAAGTTTGACGTCAAACCCCGCGAAGAAGGCTCGCTCCTCATGACCCTGCTGGTCAGCTGGGGCCCCATGTTGCTGCTGGTTGGCGTCTGGATTTACTTCATGCGCCAGATGCAGGGCGGCGGCAAAGGTGGCGCCTTCAGCTTTGGCAAGAGCAAGGCGCGCTTGCTGGACGAAAACACCAATACCGTGACCTTTGCCGATGTGGCGGGTTGCGATGAGGCCAAGGAAGAAGTCAAGGAAGTGGTCGACTTCCTGAAAGACCCCAGCAAGTTCCAGAAGCTTGGTGGCCGCATTCCGCGCGGTTTGCTGTTGGTGGGGCCACCGGGAACCGGTAAGACCCTGCTGGCCAAATCCATTGCCGGCGAGGCCAAAGTACCGTTCTTCAGTATCTCGGGTTCTGACTTTGTTGAGATGTTTGTCGGCGTGGGCGCATCCCGCGTGCGCGACATGTTCGACAACGCCAAGAAAAATGCCCCTTGCATCATCTTCATCGACGAAATCGATGCCGTTGGCCGTCAGCGCGGTGCTGGCCTGGGTGGCGGCAATGACGAGCGCGAACAAACCCTCAACCAGATGCTGGTGGAGATGGATGGTTTTGAGACCAATGTGGGCGTGATTGTGGTCGCTGCCACCAACCGTCCTGATATTCTGGATGCCGCGCTGTTGCGCCCCGGTCGCTTTGACCGCCAGGTGTATGTGACCCTGCCCGATATCCGTGGCCGTGAGCAGATTCTGGCCGTGCACATGCGCAAGGTTCCGCTAGGCCAGGATGTCAGCGCCAGCGTGATTGCCCGCGGTACGCCCGGCATGTCTGGAGCCGATCTGGCGAATCTGTGCAATGAAGCCGCCTTGATGGCCGCCCGCCGCAATGCCCGCGTGGTGGAGATGCAGGACTTTGAGAAGGCCAAGGACAAGATTTTGATGGGCCCCGAGCGCAAGAGCATGGTCATGCCCGAAGAGGAGCGCAAGAATACGGCTTACCACGAGTCCGGCCATGCCCTGATCGGCAAGATCCTGCCCAAGTGCGACCCCGTGCACAAGGTCACCATCATTCCCCGCGGCCGAGCCTTGGGTGTGACCATGAGTCTGCCCGCGCAGGATCGCTACAGCTACGACAGCGAATACATGCTCAACCAGATTAGCATGCTGTTTGGTGGCCGCATCGCTGAAGAAGTGTTCATGAACCAGATGACCACCGGCGCCAGCAACGATTTTGAGCGCGCCACCCATATCGCCCGCGACATGGTGACCCGCTACGGCATGACTGATGCCCTGGGCCCCATGGTCTATGCCGAGAACGAAGGGGAGGTGTTCCTGGGCCGATCAGTTACCAAGACGACCAACATGAGTGAGTCCACCATGCAGAAGGTGGACGGCGAAGTGCGCCGTATCATCGACCAGCAGTACGCACTGGCGCGCAAGCTGATCGAGGAAAACAAGGACAAAATGCATGCCATGGCCAAGGCCTTGCTGGAATGGGAAACCATTGACAGCGACCAGCTGGACGACATCATGGCCGGCAAAGAGCCACGACCACCCAAGGACTGGACGCCGCGTTCGCCCAGCTCTGGCGGTGGTGGCAGTGGTGGTGCGCCAGCGGTCGCCGCAGACCCAACACCCACGGTAGCCTGATGGTTTGAAACCAAAGAAGACGGGGCCATGTGCCCCGTTTTGCTATTCCTGGAGTTCACTGGAGGGTCTGATGCACTGGCAAACTAGCCGTTTTGTTGTTGATTTGAGCAAGCCCAAGGTAATGGGCATCATCAATGTCACGCCGGACTCGTTTTCCGATGGTGGCGCCTATGCCAGTCGGGATGCCGCGCTGGCGCATTGCGAGCAGTTGCTCAAGGATGGCGCCGACATTCTGGACATAGGTGGCGAGTCCACCCGACCGGGCGCACTGGAACTACCCGTGCAAGAAGAGCTCGCACGGGTGTTGCCGGTGCTACGCCACGCGGTCACGCTGGGCGTGCCGGTGTCGGTGGACACTTATAAGCCCCAGGTCATGCAAGCGGCACTGGACTTGGGCGCCGACATCATTAACGACGTGTGGGCGTTGCGCTGGCCCGGCGACGCCAGCGGTCGCACGGGACTGGAGGTGGCGAGCCAACATCGCACCTGCGGCGTGTGCCTGATGCACATGCACCGCAACCCGCAAACCATGCAAATCGCACCGATGGAAGGTGACGTCATGCCGCAAGTGCTATCATTTTTGGAGCACCTCGCGCAAGATCTACGGGAGCTAGGGGTCGATATGGCTCGCATCTGTATTGATCCGGGCATTGGTTTTGGGAAGACGGTGCAGCAGAATTTTGCGTTGCTGGCGCAGCAGGCCACCCTGTTGCCGTTGGGCTATGCCGTGTTGGCCGGGTGGTCGCGCAAATCGTCCCTGGCCGCAGTCACCCAGCGTTCCCTGGCCACGGTGGCGACCCTGGACATTCGTGATCGCCTGGTTCCCAGCGTAACCGCTGCGCTACTGGCCGTGCAGAACGGCGCCCATGTGGTGCGGGTGCATGATGTCAAGGAGACGGTGCAGGCGCTCCAGGTTCTGGCGGCGATGCAACAGTGATGGTTGAGGGGATGCGGATGGCGCGCAAGGCCTGTGCCGGCAAGAATTACAAGGTGAAAAAATGACAAGAAAATATTTCGGAACTGACGGCATACGCGGTACGGTCGGGCAGGCCCCGATTACCCCCGACTTCGTCATGCGTTTGGCGCATGCGGTGGGGCGGGTCCTCAAGCAAACGGAATCCCGACCTACCGTATTGATCGGGAAAGACACCCGTATTTCCGGTTACATGCTGGAGAGTGCTCTGGAGAGCGGCTTCAACTCGGCAGGTGTGGATGTCGTGCTACTGGGCCCTTTGCCCACACCGGGTGTTGCCTATCTGACCCGCGCACAGCGGGCTTCGCTGGGCGTGGTCATCAGTGCCAGTCACAATCCATTTCCCGACAACGGGATCAAGTTTTTCAGTGCCCAGGGCAGCAAGCTCTCCGATGATTGGGAGCGCGCGGTGGAAGCGGCATTGGAGGAGCCACCCGTGTGGGCCGACTCAGCGTCCTTGGGCAAGACCCGCCGTCTGGATGACGCGGCTGGCCGCTACATTGAGTTCTGCAAGAGCACCTTTGCCAATGACCTGACCTTGAAGGGCATGAAGATCGTGGTGGATGCGGCCCACGGTGCGGCATACCATATTGCACCCAAAGTGTTTCATGAGCTGGGTGCTGAAGTGATCGCAATTGGATGCGCGCCCGACGGGCTGAATATCAATTTCGAGGTGGGGGCTACGCATCCCCAAGCTTTGGTGGATGCCGTCAAGGCGCACCAAGCCGACTTTGGCGTAGCGCTCGATGGTGACGCCGACCGGCTGCAGGTGGTGGACGCCAATGGACGCTTGTACAACGGTGATGAGCTGTTGTATTTGATGGTTGATGATCGCCTGGGGCGCGATGAGCACGTGCCCGGTGTGGTGGGTACGCTGATGACCAATATGGCGGTGGAAGTCGCGCTCAAGGCCCGTGGGGTGCAGTTTGTGCGCGCCAAGGTGGGCGACCGCTATGTACTGGAAGAGCTGGAAAAGCACCAATGGATTTTGGGCGGCGAGGGTTCGGGCCATTTGCTGGCGCTGGACAAGCACACCACGGGTGACGGCTTAATTTCGGCTTTGCAGGTGTTGCAAGCCCTGCAGCGCAACGGGCAGTCCCTGGCGCAGCTGTTAGCCAAGGTCACGCTGTTTCCACAAACGCTGATCAATGTGCGGCTCCAACCGGGCCAGGACTGGAAGGCCAATGCACGCCTGCAACAGGAGACCTGTGCTGTGGAGGCCGAGCTGGGCGATACCGGGCGGGTGCTCATACGTGCCAGCGGCACCGAGCCCCTGGTGCGGGTGATGGTGGAAGCGCGTGATGCGGTTCAGGCCAAGACCTGCGCCCAGCGCATTGCTGACACGTTGGCAGTTTGAGGACTACTGTTTGTGACGATTGCTGCAAGTGCTTCTGCCGTGTACGTTTGCCGTGCCGACTATTCCAAACCAGCGCATGGTGCTGCACTGGTTCACCTGCTGGATGCTTATGCACAAGACCCCATGGGCGGGAACCACGCTTTGAGCGATTTTGCCAAGACCAACTTGGTGGCAGCGTTGGCGGCGCGTCCGCAAGCCTACAGCGTGCTGGCGTTCGATGGCGACCAGCCAGCGGGACTGGTGAACTGCATTGAGGGGTTTTCCACCTTTGCCTGCAGGCCCTTGGTCAATGTGCACGACGTGGCGGTGCTGGCCCACTACCGTGGACAGGGCGTGGCGGAGAAAATGCTGGCGTTGGCCGAAACGATCGCTCGCGAGCGCGGCGCTTGCAAGCTCACGCTGGAAGTGCTGCAGGGCAATGCGGGCGCCGACCGGTTGTACCGCCGCTTGGGCTTTGCCAACTATGAACTCGACCCGGCGATGGGCCAGGCGCAATTCATGCAGAAATGGCTGGACTGAGTGGCAGGTTTTGCGGATCCGATGACAGCGAGGGCACCACTACCACTGGGCAGAAGCCGCCTCCGGGTGTGCGCATATTGGTGGTTTGGCCAATGTAGGTGCGAGCAGCCAGCAGTTGCACCGTGCCACGGTAGGTGTAGGCGCGCACGTCAAGCTTGAGTCGCGTGGGTACGCCATCGACTTCTACCAGGCGCTCACTGGGTGGCACCAGATCTTGTGCAATGAAGTCGCCTGCAATAATCTCGGCCCAGACGCGCCGGGTCAGCTTGTCGCCCCGGTACGCCGCCTTGGCTCCATAGCCAGCTACGGGTTTGAAGAACAACTGGCGCCGCCGCTCCCATAGCGCATCCGCAGTTTCAGGGGTGACCGCCACGGTGTGCGGAATGACCGCCTGCAGCAGGGCACGGTCCTGCACGCTGACGCCCCAAGCGGCCAGTTGGCCATCATCCCCCAGCGTAATCAGGTTGCGCTTGTGGGCGTGCAGGGCATGCGCATGGGGGTTGGGCGTGACCACGGTGGCACCGGCCAGGTAGGCGTCACGCAGTGCGCGGTGGGTCGGGTCCGACAGATCGAAATCAGTCAGGCGGTTGTAGACCATATCGACGGGCAGGTCTGCGGGCAGAGCAGGGTGCCACAGCACGCCATCGCGCCACTTCAGTTCGCCCGCATCGGCTACTACGGCGTGGATGCCCTGGCGCTGAAACAGTTGACGCGCTAGCTCAAACTCGGGGGCCAAAAATTGCGTCTGCGGTGCGTCGTCCACAATCAACACCGTCCGCAGCAGTTGCGTGCCGCGTTGGCTGCGCCATTCATGCCGGAACATGTCGATAAACACCTGGTCCAGTTGGGCCAGATCGGTTGAACCATCCATCAGGCGCTGCATGGATTCGCAGCATTCACGGTGGGCACTGGCCAGGGCGGCATTGAGCAGAGCACCTCCGGCATTGGTGTTTATCTCGATCAGGCGCGGGCCTTGTGCGTCGATGTGAAAGTCATAACCCATGAAGACGCCAGCCGGGCCGAAATCGTGGTGGGCTATTGCGCTGGATTGCGCCAGGGTGACGCGCTGGTAGGCCGGCAAGGCCAGCACACGCTCAATCGCAGCGATGGTCTGCGCCACAGTGGTGTAGACAGTGTGGTCCAGAAATACGGCGGTTTTGGAAAATAGGTGTGGGTGGGTGTGTTCCAGTGCATTGGCCATGCCCTGCAGCCCGGGAGTCGTTTCCAGTTTTTCCCGCAAGCGGTCCGGGTTCAGGGTGCGGCACATACAGCCCAGGTTGAGTGCTTCTGCGAGGTTCATAGGGTGCCTTCGGAAGTTGGTAGTGGGGCGTTTGTGCACGTGTTGCACGGTGCGGCTATTGCGTTCGTCTGGCCCTGGCAGCAATGCTCGGTCATATAGCGGAGCAGGTCGCTCATGCGCTCAAAATTGGCACGGTAAATGAGATTGCGGCCCCGTGCTTCACTGCTGACCAAGCCAGAATGGGTCAACTCTTTCAGGTGGAATGACAGGGCACTGGGCGCCACGGCCAATTGTTCTGCAATGACCCCTGGCGTGAGCCCGGTGGGCCCTGCCACTACCAAGGCCCGAAAGGTTCGAAGGCGCTGGGCTTGGGCGAGCGCGGCCAACGCCCGCACAGCAAATGCCTCTTCGATTGGCGGGTTGAAAATGTTGGGTGATACTAAACTCATATTTCAAATATAATTGAAATATTGAATCAATGCAATATCCATATCCAATAGACATGTCTTCCATTACGATTTACCACAACCCCCAATGCGGAACGTCACGTAATACCTTGGCGCTTATACGCAACACTGGTGTCGAACCACAAGTCATCGAGTATTTGCAGACTCCGCCCACACGGGAGACGCTGGAGCAGCTATTGGCGCAGATCGGCATGCCTGCGCGGGACCTGCTGCGGCGCAAGGGAACGCCTTACGACGAACTCCAATTGGGCGACGCCTCATTAAGCGAACAGGCATTGATAGACGCGATGCTGGCCCATCCCATTCTGATGAACCGCCCCATCGTCGTCACGCCGTTGGGAGCCCGATTGTGCAGACCATCCGAGGCCGTGCTGGACATACTTGCCATGCCACAACAAGGAGCCTTCACCAAGGAAGATGGTGAGGTCGTCATTGACGCGCAGGGTCAAAGGGTGGCCAAGTCCTGATACCGTACGTTTTGACGTCTGGTCTGGAAAAAAATTCCTGCAGTTGGGGTGCTTAGTCGTACCAGTTTTTGAGCGCGTCGGCATGCAATTTGGCGCGTGTGCTGGGCAATGGGGTCCAGCGCGAGTGGCTACAGGCCGCTCTGGACAGGAAATCCAGCAGTGACAGATGGCGGCGCAGCACCCGGTGTTGGCGGTGCTCGATCAATGGATTGAAAATTCCCTTGAGCGAAAACATCTGGCGCGGATTCTTCTTGATCCACAACCAGGACCCCATTTCAAGCGTCAGCGGCAAGAACACATGCTCAGGATTTTTGCAGGCCTCCAGGTACAAATGGTCCCAGATGTCCCCGTGTGCGAGGTACTGCAGGCTCTGGGGTTCAAACACATAAGGGTGGTGGCTGTAGGTTTGCAGGAACACATCCTTAAGCGCCTGCATTTCTGCCAGGTGGGTAATCGGTTTGCGGGTGTGCGCATAGGGAAACCAGATGCGGTCGCTGGCGCCAAACCCGGAGTGACAATCCAGCGCCATGCTGAACGTTCGGGACAACAACTCGGATTCAACTACAGCGCACAGGGCCTGGTTTTCAGCCTCCATAGCGTCATCCGATTTACCGCGGTACCAGGGCAGCCCCGCGCTGATGCGCTGACCACCTATCAAAAACGGGACCTTGTCGATGGCCTCCACTGGCGCATTGCGCATCAGGTCCACACCGCGGAGATTGGCGCGCGTGCCCATCAGCATGCCACCCGGGTTGACGATGGGCATGAACACCAGGCGGACCGACTCCAATTGCTGGTGCAGCGTCGTGTCCCACTGGAGGCGCATCACCAGGCTGTGCAAAAAGGCAATCACCACCTCGGCGCCAATGCGCTCCAGACCGTGGACGCCACCAAAGAACCCGATGGCGGGGACGTCAGGGCTGGTGTTACCCAAGCCAATGGCGTACACGGGCAGTGTGGCACCGGTCGGTGCAAACACTTGGTGCGTAACTTTCACGTCGAGTTGCTGTCCTCCCAGATCCAGGATCCGCTCCACGGCTTCAAGCTCGGGTAGATATTTCATGGGTGTGCAGGAGGGGGCGTCGTTGAATGGCGGGTGTGTGATGCCGCACGAGCATAGCCTTCAATGCGCCCGCAAGGGTCATGCCATACCTGGCTAGAAGGGTATGTGCGATTGACTCGAAACCGTCACATTCGTGCGATAGCCTAGAGCTTCATTCAACGACTGGATTGGAGTGCGCCATGCTTTGGAAACTCTTGGGATTGCAGAAAAAACTGGATGCCTTGTTTGACGACGGTTGGGTCTGCCTGGGCCTTGTGAGCAATCGCAGCAGCCAATCAGTCACGCGGGCTGTTCCTCTGGCTCCACAGTCGCATGAATAAAGTCATGCGCCATCTTGTCGTGTTGAGCAGCGTTGCCTGGGGCATCATTGAACTCTTCGCTCTGCAGCGTTCCCGTTACCACGCCTGGCGCATGCGCGCCTGAACACCGCGCAGGAATTCCCTCAGACCAATGCTCGCATTGAGTTGCGTGGCAATGTTCAGGGCTTGCTGCACATCGCGCATAGAACCCATGGCGTTCTGCAATTGGGTCGCCTGCTGGTACCAATACTGCGTACGCCGTTGGGGTAGCAAAGGGCGCAAGGCCTCGATGCTGTAGCGCAGTTGTTTGGCGAGGATGCGGGCTCGGTGCCCACTGCTGGGGTTGTCCGAGTCTCGCAAGATGGTCTTCAGTTGATCATGCAAGCGTGCAATGCGGCGTCTGGACCAGCGGCGCAGGGGCGTTTTTTTTGGGGCTGCATTCATGTCGGGTGCAGTGTCGGTCATGTCGTTTGCAAGCCATTCGGTCATGGCCAGCAAAGTCATTCCTACAGACGGTTCGTTTAGTGCGTTGCGCACAGCCTGGCGCTGCAGGTCTGTGGCCTGCACCAGGGCTTTTTGCAACGCCCGCCAGTGGCCTTGCCGTTTGGGGTCCCCGGCCGTGTAGGCGTTGGCCAGCATCGGTAATGTTTCCAGGTTGGCTACGTCAAGATCTCGCAGTGCGCCCAGGCCGGTCAGAAGTGGCCGTATGGCGTGCCAGGAGGGAGCCGTCTGGACCAGGGTAGTCTTTCTAAAAAGTTTCAACCCGCTTTTGAAACGCCGCCAGCCGATGCGGGCCTGGTGTATGACTTCGGGGTCGTCTGAATTCTGCAGTGTGACCAGGTTGCTGGTGAACTGGCAGAACATTTCACGCAGCACGCGCGCGGCCGCCGCGTGCAAGGGCAGGTGCGGTGACAGTTCTGCAGGCTGCGCATGCAACGGCCGTTGGAGCGCGTTTTGCGCCAATGCATAACCGCGCTCTGCCTTGCTGATGTTCAGCGGCAGCACGGCAACGGCGCTGGCAATTTGGTCAGCGACTCGAAACAGTGCTGCCGGTTCACCCGCCAGAAGTTCCAGTTCCAACTCGCAAATGGCCGCGCTTTGCGTGCCCACCACGATCTGCCCAATGTCCAGCGCCACTTCGACAGTACTGCCATTGCGTTGCCGAACGGTCCACCGGGTGCGCTTGAAAGTGGTGGTGAAGCGTGGCGCCAGATTCTGAAAAATACTGCCGTGCGGATCAAGCTCCGACCACGGTGTGGCTTTGAGCATGTCGATACACAACCCGGCGTTTGGCACTGCTGTTTCCCACTCGCCGCGTCGGCTTAGCGCTGAGTCACCGTTGCCGCCAATCTTCAGGGTTTGCAGCCATTGGGGGTGTGCGTCGCTGCCAGCGCGACGTATGCGCAGCGCGATGCGTTTGTGGTGCAGGGTTTCTTCGGGGGTGTCGTAGTAGGTGTTATGCAACTGCTGTTGGCTTGCTTTGCGGCGAGCCAAGACCGGCAATTGACTTAACTGTTTCTCCAGAAGGGAAGGGTCGACGGCTGGCAAAGCCAGTTTGAGTTCAATTTCAACCGCCTGCTGGGTTGGTGCGCCGGAGGTCTTCATAAGCGACAAAGCTTACTCTCATGCACACCCTCTTGCGCCGCATTCAAACATGGCGAGCCCATGGGCCCAGGGTTAATTGCTCCAGCGCTCCAACGGTACGTGAAAAGTCGCGCGATGCCAGCATGGACCGCTCGATCAGGCCAAGCTGAACGGCACGCGCGTATTGGGCTCGGGCAACATCAAATGGCAGGCCCAAAACATCCATGGTGATGCCTGCCACCTTGGCCACGCTGTCCACAATGGGGGGCTGAGTGGTTGGACCGAATGTGAGGCCGGCCCAATCCGGCATTTTGAGCACAGGTGTCACAACAATTACCATGGCAAATCCTTTTTGAAGCAACTCAGTCACAAAGATAAGGGTTAACCCTTAACAAATCAAGTACTTCGTTCAGCAAGTTGTGTTGTGGGGTGGGTAGTGCCTTTGTCACGGAAATGCCTTTGAACTGACGTGAACGCGTCATTTTTGCCTTTCAAAATCTGCCCATAACAGCACGATGGAGAACGACATGGGAAAGTATTTGAACGCGGCGGCAGAGTTGGACAAGTCCACAGCGCCTTCTGCCAATCGTCCTATAACTGACTTCGAGAACCAATGCCTGCGGGTATTGCGATGCACGGCACAGGCATTGGCCAACAGCCCGGGTGGCCTGCGATTCAACGCGGGTTCCCGGCCCTGGCTGGATGCACTATCCCAGCGCGGGGCTGAACTGTCATTGTTAACACTGGCGGGAGCTTGATCATGAGCGTGCAAACTGATCGAAGCCAGATGCAGCCAAAGCCGGCAACAATCTCCAGCGCTGGCACCTTTTCCGGGGTACCGCTGCCAGTGGCAATCCAGCCGGCTCCGCAGGAGCGCCCCGGGATCCGGGTTTCGTGGGCCAAGCATCTCGATGAAGTGCGCGCAGCGCAGCGTCTGCGCCACGCGGTGTTCGCTGGTGAGATGGGCGCGCGCTTGAGTACTACGTTGCCTGGTCACGATATCGACCTGTTTGACAACTTCTGCGAACACCTGTTGGTGTGCGACGACGCCACCGGGCAGGTTATCGGTACCTACCGCGTGCTGACTCCCGTGCAGGCCCAGCGCGTAGGCAGCACGTACAGTGACACAGAGTTTGACTTGACCCGCTTGCGCAGCTTGCGCGAACGCATGGTGGAGCTGGGTCGCAGTTGTGTGCACAAAGACTATCGCCATGGTGGCGTGATCATGGCGCTCTGGGGCGCTCTGGGGGCATTCATGGTACGCAACCAGCTTGACACCATGATTGGCTGCGCCAGCATACCGATGTTGCACAACGGCGTAGTCGGTGGCGATTTGGCCGCCAGCATCTGGCGCCAAGTGGAAGCGACCCACCTGGCGCCGATTGAATACCACGTTCGACCGCGATTGCCGCTGCCTATAGAGCAACTGGATTCGTCGCTGGACGTTGAGCCACCAGCGTTGATCAAAGGCTATTTGCGCCTGGGCGCCAAAGTATTGGGACCACCGGCCTGGGATCCGGATTTTAATTCGGCCGACTTGCCCATGATGATGCGCATTGCCGATTTGCCAGCGCGCTATCGCAAACACTTTTTGGGGGCCTGATGCGGGCCGGCCCTGACGCTTTCGCTCCGCTTTGGCAGGGCATGCTGGACTGTGCACCCCGGGATGACGATGATGAGGATAAGCGGGCGCACCGCTACCGCGCGATCTTCATATCGGATATTCATCTCGGTACAGCGGGTTGTCAGGCCCATGCATTGCTGGGTTTCCTCAAGGCGCATCCCAGCGATTGCCTGTATCTGGTGGGCGATATCGTGGACGGCTGGCAGTTGCGCCGTCGCTGGTTCTGGCCGCAGTTGCACAACGATGTGGTGCAAAAGCTGCTGCGCCGGGCGCGCAAGGGCTGCAAGGTCATATTCATCCCCGGCAACCACGATGAGTTTGCCCGCGGTTTTTTGGGCCATGAGTTTGGTGGCATAGAGGTCCGCGAAGACGCAGTCCATACCATGGCAGATGGCCGCTCGCTGTGGGTGACGCATGGCGACTACTTTGATGGTGTCATTCAGTGCGCCAAATGGTTGGCTTTTTTGGGGGACAACCTGTATGAGTTCACGCTCAAGCTCAATCGCTATCTCAACGGCTTGCGCGCGCGCATGGGATTGCCGTATTGGTCACTGTCTGCCTATCTCAAGCACAAGGTCAAATCCGCGCTGAACTACGTCACTGACTTTGAAGTGGCAGTTGCCCACGAAGCACGTTCCCGCGGTCACGATGGGGTGGTGTGCGGGCACATTCACCGGGCGGAAATGCGAGACATCGGCGGCACCCTGTATTGCAACGACGGAGACTGGGTTGAAAGCCGCAGTGCCCTGGTTGAGCATCAGGACGGGCGTTTAGAGCTTGTGTACTGGAATGAGGAACGCACCAGCATGGTACTGGCTGACTGTCAGCAGGAGGCTGCGGTATGAAGTTGGCATTGGTTACCGACGCGTGGCAGCCTCAGGTCAATGGCGTCGTGACCACGCTGGTGGAGCTGGTACGCGAAATGGAGGCGCTGGGGCACCAGGTAGAGGTCATTCACCCAGGTTTGTTTGACACCCGGCCTTGCCCGGGCTATGCAGGCATTGATCTGGCCGTTCGGCCAGACAAGGCTCTGGCGCGCCGGCTCGATGCCATAGCGCCGGATGCGATGCATCTGGCGACCGAAGGCCCTCTGGGCTGGGCGGCCAGACGCTATTGCCTACAACGGGGGCTGGCGTTTACAACGGCTTTTCACACCCGGTTTCCTGAAATACTGAAGGCGGCTTTGAAAGTACCCCTGTGGATGGGGTACGCACTGTTTCGGCACTTCCACAAACCCTCTTCGGGCGTGCTGGTGCCGACCCCCAGTGTCTTGCGCATGCTGGAATCGCGCCGGTTCAGGAATCTGCGTGGTTGGACCCACGGTGTGGACACGCGCCTTTTTGCCTATCAGGAAATACCGCAGGTTTATGCCCCTCTGGGCGCACTCGCCAGGCCGGTGTCCCTCTTCGTGGGGCGCGTCTCCTATGAGAAAAATATTGAGGCATTTCTCCAACTGGATGTCCCCGGTACCAAGATCGTCTGTGGCGTGGGTCCGCTGGAGGCCGGTTTGCGTGAACGCTATCCGCAAGTGCGTTGGCTGGGGATTTTGCCCCGTGATGTGCTGGCACGGGTGTATGCCGCAGCCGATGTGTTTGTCATGCCCAGCCGGTCTGAAACTTTTGGACTGGTGATGCTGGAGGCCATGGCCAGCGGCACGCCGGTTGCGGCCTTTCCGGTGGAAGGACCGCTAGAAGTGGTGGGCTCTCCCCCATGTGGCGGTGCACTGCACCACGACCTCGCCAGCGCCTGGTACCAGGCACTGGCAGTTCCCCGTCATGAGGCAAGGGTCCGCGCACAGGCGTTCAGTTGGGCGCACGCCTCGCAGTTGTTTGTAAGGCATCTGGTGCCGAGCAGGCAAGGCACCGCGTTGGACAACGGGTTTACCCTTCACAGTTCTGTCACACAATTGTCATCAAACCTGTAAACAATTCTTCACTGTTGTGTCATAGTCAAGGTCGTATCTATGTTGTCATTTCTCAGCAATCAAAAATTGCAGGCCCCGTTAAAGGCGCCGGATTTGCTGGATCGCGACCACAGCATTCTGGCGTTCAATGAACGGGTTCTGGACTGGGCTGTGCGCGACGATGTGCCCTTGCTGGAGCGGTTGCGCTACCTGTGCATTGTGTCGTCCAACCTGGACGAGTTTTTTGAAGTACGGGCCGAACCGCATCTGATCGCCAATCAGGCCAACGAGCGCAAGGGCGTGTTTTCCGTCGGTACTTTTGAGTGGCTGGCAGCCTCAGTGCATGCCATCGTGGAGCGCCAATACGCGCTTTACAACGAAAAGCTGATGCCTGCCTTTGAGCGCCTTGGTATCAAAATTGTGTCCCACGGTGACCGCAACCCGGCACAACGCCAATGGGTCAAACAGTATTTCGAACGGGAAGTCCGACCGCTGCTGATTCCGGTTGGACTGGACCCATCCCATCCGTTTCCCCAGGTCGCAAACAAGTCACTCAATTTCATTGTTCGCCTGGGTGGACGGGACGCGTTTGGGCGCGAGAACGAAATTGCCATTGTCAAAGTACCCCGTGTATTGCCGCGCCTGATCCGCATGCCGGCCAAAGTGGCGGGCTCACGGGCGCTGTTTGTGTCTTTGTCCAGCGTAATTCGTGGCCATCTGGCTGAGTTGTTTCCAGGCCGCCATGTGGGGCAGTTTTCTCAATTCAGGGTGACTCGCCATTCGGATCTGGCTGTCGATGAAGAGGATGTCAAGAACCTGCGCATGGCGCTTCGGCAGGGCTTGGTCCACCGCCATTTCGGGCAGGCCGTTCGGCTGGAAGTCTCTGCGGGATGCTCCGACTATTTGGCGGATTTTTTACTCAAGCAATTCGACTTGCCATCCAAGGCGCTCTACCGGGTGCAAGGCCCCGTGAATCTCGGTCGACTGACCCAGCTCATTGACTTGGTGGATCGACCGGACCTGTGTTTTACTCCGTACAAAGCGTCATATCCCGTTCAGATCAACCCTGGGCAGTCCTTCTTCGAGCAGCTCAAGATGGGGGATATTCTGATTCACCAGCCGTTTGAGAGCTTCAATGGTGTGCTGGATTTTCTGCGGGAGGCGGTCAACGATCCCCAAGTGTTGGCGATCAAGCAGACCATTTACCGTACCGGGCCCGATTCGGAGTTGATGGACCTGTTGCGCGAGGCCGTGCGCCGGGGCAAAGAGGTAACGGTAGTGGTGGAACTCAAGGCCCGCTTTGACGAAGAAGCCAACATCAACTGGGCAGAGATGCTGGAATCCATTGGTGCTCAGGTTCTGTATGGCGTTGTCGGCCTCAAGACCCATGCCAAGATGATGCTGATCACCCGACGGGAGGGCAAGGTACTCAAGCGCTATGGTCATTTGTCTACCGGCAATTACAACCCGCGCACGGCACGCCTGTACACCGACGTGAGTCATATCACCGCCGACACGGCGTTGACAACGGACATGGAACACGTCTTTGTCCATCTGGCAAGCCAGAGCAAGTTGCCACATTTGCGCAAGCTCTGGTTTGCACCGTTTTATCTGCACCGCAATCTGATCGCCAGAATCGATGCATTGGGCCTGGCGGCCAGTCGTGGCCAAGCGACCCGCATCGTGGCCAAGATGAACTCCCTGACGGACGAAGCGCTGATCAATAGCCTGATGCGTGCCGGGCGTCAGGGCGTCAAGATTGACTTGATTGTGCGGGGTGCATGCATGCTGCCTGCGCAGGTTCCGGGCCATACCGACAACATTCGCGTGCGCTCGGTCATTGGCCGGTTCCTGGAACATTCACGGGTCTTCTATTTTCGTGAAGGCGAGGTGGAGGAGTTGTATCTGTCCAGTGCCGATTGGATGAACCGAAACATGGTGCGTCGGGTCGAACTGGCGTGGCCGGTGACCGATCCGGTGCAGCGGCAGCGACTGGTGGATGAGTGCCTCGTCGCTTATTTGCATGATGGCGTTGACGCCTGGGATCTGGGTGCTGATGGCATTTACACCCGCTACCAGGGTGATGGCAAGGCGAAAGTACATGGCGCACAGGCAGCGCTGATGGCGCGTTATGCCGACAGCGGCAAAGGTTAAGGCGGGGATTGATCGATGGACCTGATTCTGTGGCGGCACGCCGAAGCAGTGGAAGCAGCGCCGGATGGCAATGACATGGCGCGCGTGCTGACACCGCGGGGTGAAAAACAGGCAGCCCGCATGGCCGCGTGGTTGGACCGCCAACTGCCAGACAGTGCGCGGATTTGGGTCAGTCCGGCGCGGCGTACCGAGCAAACGGCGCTGGCCCTGGGGCGTAAATTCAAATTCAGCCCGGCACTGGGGCCCATGGGCACTGTCGATCAGTTGCTGGAGCTGGTCCAGTGGCCCCACGGCAAGGGCTGTGTGCTGGTGGTGGGCCACCAGCCCACGCTGGGTCAAACAATATCCAGTCTATTGGGCCTCAGTACCAGCGAATGTGCCGTCAAAAAAGGCGCGTTGTGGTGGCTGCGCTACCGGGAACGGGAAGCCAGCGCACAGACCGTGGTCCTGACAGTCCAGTCACCCGAAGTGCTGTAGCGCCGCGCTCCAGAACCTCAGGATTTTGCGGGGCGCCCCGTCTTGAGGCTTGGAACCGCTTGCAGGGCCGCAATCAGGGCGGAGTCTTGCATGGCTGCGATGGCTTTGACGCCGGCACGCAGGAGTTCCGTTTTCTTGACCGGATTTCCCAGTTTGGCGGCGCGCAGTTTCAGGGCATCCAGAACTGCGTATTCCGCTTTGGGAAAGGTGAAGCTGTCGCGAACCATTTTTGGTTTTTTTTCCTTTATGGGTTTTGCCGGCTGCGCCTTGACCACCGCTTTTGCTGCGGGCCTGGCGGTCGTTGGAGTTTGTGCTTTCACTGCAGTCCGGGCGACCGGCTTGGCAGAAGTTTTGACGATCGATTTCTCGGGTATCGCAGCGGGTTTGGTTGCGGCGATCTTTTTTCCAATGGTGCTCATCAAGTGGTTCCTGTGTAAAACGGTATATACAGTTTATGTCGTTGCATTGAAGCGGTCAACGGCAGGGAGACCGTTATGCATGCGAGCGTCAGATATATACGCTGTAGAGGTATCGCGTGGTCACAAAAACGTCATGCCTTTGTCACTGAAATGCCATCGCGGTGTTCTAGAGTTGGGTGCTAGTCATTTCCCTGAATGGACTCTATGCCGTATCTGTCTGGCAATGTTGCCTCCTCCGCCGTCCAGGCCACTGGTCGGGGAACGCCGGATGAAAGAGTGAACCGCACCGGGCATGTGTCATCCATTCACGGCCAAGGTCCTCTGGAAAAAGTGTTGCAGGAAGGCAGTCTTTATCCGGTCTACCAGCCTATAGTCAGTCTCACCGATGCTTCCATCCACGCCCATGAGGCACTGATTCGTGGCCCCAGGGGTAGCGCGCTGCATACCCCAGACGCGCTGCTGCGCGCAGCAGCGCAGGAATGCCTGGCTTTCGAGTTTGAATACGCGTGTGTGGTGGCAGCTCTGAGGACATGGGGTCAAATGGATGTGCCGGGCCGTCTGTTTGTCAATATCAGCGCGGCGGTGTTGACCCAGGTGGTTCAATCGCACGGTGAAGCAGACCTGTTCAAGCTGATTGGTGATATGGGTATACGGTCACGCATGCTGGTTCTGGAGATCACCGAGCACGAGCGGGTCAATGACATGGATGAATTGGCCGAAGTGGTCGCCAAAGTTCGCACCGCGGGCGTCTCGCTGGCGTTGGATGATTTCGGCGATGGTCGGTCCAGCTTGCGTTTATGGTCGCAGTTGAAGCCTGAAGTGGTCAAGATTGACAAGTACTTCACCAAAGCCATCAGCCAGCACGGCGACAAACTGAAGACCATCCAGGCGCTGTTGCAGATCGCCGATATTTTCGGGACTTCTTTGGTGGCGGAAGGCATAGAGACCAAGGAAGACCTCCGGGTGCTGCGGGATCTGGGCATCGCTTATGGTCAGGGTTACTTTCTGGGTCATCCCAACCCGGCGCCACTGCAGTACCTCGGGGTGGACGCCAAACGTGTATTGGGTGAACGCCAAATTGTGGTGTTTCCTGAGCTGAGTCGGGCCACGCCTAACGGGCAGTTGCGTAACCTGGCTCTGGTGCAGGCGCCTACGGTGACGACGGAAACCTCCAACGATGAGCTTGCCGACTGTTTCGGGCAATGGCCCACGCTGCATGCGGTGGCCGTGCTGGACCGCGAACAGCCGGTGGCCCTGATCAACCGTGCGCAATTCATGAACGAATACAGCAAGCTCTATTACCGCGAGGTTTGGGGGCGCAAGCCCTGCGTGGTTCATGCCAACTTTGCACCGCGGCTGATTGAGCGTGACCACAGTGTGGACGAATTGGTTGGCATCCTGACATCGGAAGACCAGCGCTATCTGAGCGATGGCTTCATCGTGACCGACAACGGACGGTATGTCGGACTGGGCACAGGAGACCAACTGGTGCGCTCGGTGACCGAGACCCGCATTGAGGCGGCCCGGCATGCCAATCCCCTGACGTTCCTGCCCGGCAACATTCCGATTAGCCAGCATATGGATCGGTTGATCAAGAAAAATGTTCGATTTGTAGCCTGTTATGCGGACCTGAATAATTTCAAGCCTTTCAATGACTACTACGGCTATTGGCGTGGCGACGAGATGATTCGCCTTCTGGCGCGTCTGGCCATGGAGCAATGCGACTCCCAGCGTGATTTTCTGGGGCATGTGGGCGGAGATGATTTCATGCTGCTGTTCCAGAGCCCGGACTGGCGCGCCCGCAGTGAACGTCTGGTGCAGGAATTCAATACCCAGGCACAGGGGCTCTATGACGATGCCGGCCGACAGGCCGGCGGCATTGAGGCGGAAGACCGCCACGGAATGCCCCGATTTTTTCCTTGCACAACGGTGTCGATTGGGGCGGTCGCCATTGACGGCAGCCGCTTTTCACGGGCAGAAGATGTCGCCAATCTGGCCGCACTGGCCAAGCACGACGCTAAGCGGGCTGGCACAGGTTTGTATGAACGCACCGCATAGCGCTGCGCTGGGGAATGCCGTGCTATCGGGATAGGCCCGTTACGCCCTGGATCAGCTGTATGCGCCGTGTGAGCCGGTCAGCTTCTTCGATTTGGCCCGTTTGCCGGGCGCGCTGAATTTGCACACCCAGCCAGGCCATCAGAGGTCGGCGCCAGCCTTGGCTGGATGCTGTGGTCACGGCCTGTTCGATGACGGCCGGATTGGCTTTTCCAGCTTCCAGCAGGACGCCGGCAGCAACCAGCAATGACAGGGGGTCGTCTATGCCCTGCAGGGCACTGCCGTCGCTGGCTGAGCGCACGGCTGCTGCGTGCTGGGGTACTGGAAGCAGAGGGATTGCCGACGGTGCCACCTGGCCACGAAGGTAGTCTGCGTAGGCGCGCTGGGCGTCGGTGGCGTCCTGCCGCAGCGCTTCAAAGCCAGTGCAGGGCATCAACACCAGACTCGCCACTTCGGCAGCGCAGTGCAACAGTTCGGCGGCCGCCATCAGGTCGACTCGACCGGTGCTGGACAGTTGCTTGCGGGCTCGCGCGAGTTCCGATAAGTCCACTCTATTGTTGCCCTCCAGGTAGGCGGCAATCGATCGATCCATGGAGCCCCTGGCTTCGAGTTGCCAGTCGGGTGTCTTGGGAGCGCTGGAGCAGGCAGAGACAGCCAGTGCACCCAGCAGCACCAGCGTGGTGGTTGTCAGGCCTTGTTGCAGGATAGCGATGGCCGATGCAGTGGGAAGGAACTTCATGGCAGCTGGATTTCTGTGTTGCGGGCAAAAGGCCATTTGCGGTTGATCTCGTTGACCAGACCCTCAATCTTGCGCAGGTTCGCGTCCACGTCGGCCCGCAGGGCACCCAGGTCTGCGCTGGCGCCCCGGGCGTTGGCACTGATGGCCTGGGCATCTTGCAGCACGGCATCAACCTTTTTAAGGCTGTCGCGCGATTCACCCAGCAGGGTGTTGAGTTGCACGATGGTTGCGCGGGTTTCGGGCAGCACGCCCTTGTCACCAAACACCTGGGTGTCGGCCTTGGCGGCCATCCCGTCTATCCTGGCCAGCAGCGCATGGGTGCGGTCCAGTGTGGCGGCGACTTTCTTGGCGTCTTGTTCGTTACCCAGCAAAACGGTCATCGCACCGCCGGGGCCGTTGAGCCGATCGGTCAGCGTGCGCAGGTTGCTGAGGCTGGCGCCCACCGATCCACCGGATGCGGTGAGGCCATTGAGGTTGTCAATCAGTTCCCGAACCGATGCAATGATTTTTGGAATTTCTGCACTGACGTCGCCCTGCAACACCGTGCGCACCGCACCGTCGGGCAAGACGGGGTCGTCCAGCACGCCGGTATAGGCCCGGATGTTGGGACTGCCCACCACGCCCCGCACCAAGGTGAAGATGCTGCTGGTACGCAACCAGTGGGCATCCTTGCTGGCTACGTCGACCAGAATGCGGACTTTGCCGTTCTCTGCCAGCTCAATGCCGTGCACCCGGCCAATCGGGAATCCGGAAAAGGTGAGGTCCATGCCGATGACAACGCCTTCGGAGTCTTCCGCCATCAGCACCAAGCGCTGGGTGTGATCAAACGCGCCCCGGGAGTACATCACGAACAGCGCGGAACTGCACACCAGCAGCAGCATGAAGACCATTAGCAGCCTGGCTTTGAACTCCAGGTTGGCGACGGGCGGGGGACTGGATTCTTGGGGTGCGGTCATGGGTATGTGGTGTTCAGGGTCAGTAGTAGTTGCCCACCAGCGAGACCACTTCAATCAACAGTATCACGGCAAACATGCGCACCAGTCCGCGCATCTCGGCACTGGTGCGCACGCTGGCGGCAGGTGTGCCAGAGCTGTCGCGCATGCCATACAACGCAGAGGCCACGGGGATCAGCGACACCGTCAGGCAAAAGAGCAGGGTCTTGAGAGCAAAGATCAGTGACACAGCAGGGTTGAACACCTGACCGAACAGGCGCGTGAAGCCGGCCAGTCCCGTCAGGCTGAATCCATAACTGGCCACGTAGGCCACCACTAGCGCCACCACGCTGCTCAAGGCGGCCAGTGTGAGACCGGAGAAAAGGCCGGCCACCACACGCGGCAGTGCTTCGTCCTGCATGACATCCACAGATGAGCCGTGTTCCGCATTGGGTTGGCCATCGGCGTGCATGGCCGCGAGTTCGGCGCCGTTGGGTATGGTGCAGCGCAGGGCAACGAACAGGGCTGCCGTCAACGGAATCAGCTCCAGCACGAGCACGCGAATGACCACCTGCAAGGCATATTGCGACAGGCCATAGCTCATGGCAGTCACCAGAACAATGCGCGTAATGACCACCGTCACCAAGGAGCAGACAACGGTAAAACCGGGAAGAATGGGCGCGGTATCCAGATAAATCTGCTGCGCCAGAAGGGCCCGGTGTTCGCGGGTGTAGCTGGACGGCGAGAGAGCCAATACCAAAATGGTGGCACCCGTATGCACCAAATGCCACCATTCATCCAGCATCTGATGGATCGCCCGACCGGATAAGACCAGTCGGCGTTGAATGAAGGCCATTGCAGACATGCGACCATGATACCTGCGGGCTTGCGCAAAGCCAGCAGAGCCAGCCGTTAGCAGCCAACGACCTCCAGTGACCAGGGCGTGCGTTGCCAGGCCTGAACCTCTTCGCGCAGCAGGTAGGCGGATTGCGGAAAGGCCTCCGCCCAACCAGTAGGGCAGCGCAATTGGAGGGCGCGGCCCTGAGGACCTGATCTTTGCAGGGAGATGCCTGCCATATCCGGCTCCCGCCGGGCATGGCACAAAATGACGGCGAGCCGCAAGGCCATCAGTTGGGTGACCAGATCATCCTCTCCCAAAGCAGCTTCCAGTTTGCGCAACTTGCCACGGTGTCCCAGTACGAGCAGGCTGAGGCGGTGCATTTCGGACAGCGAAAACCCCATGGCGTCGGCGTTGTCCAGAATATAGGCGCCATGTTTGTGGCTGTCGTTGTGGGAGATGTGGCTGCCAATCTCATGCAGTTGGGCTGCCCATTTCAGCTTGCGCAAATGGCGGCCACCATCGCCAGACGGAAAGCCACCTGGCGCGGTGGTCATTTGCTCAAAAAATCGGGTAGCGACCTTGCCCACACGTTCTCCGTGGGCGTTATCCACACCGAACTTGATAGCCAGGCGTTGCACGGTCTTCACGCGCAAATCGTCTTCGCGGCCCGTGGCGCCCAGCAGATCGCAAATCAGTCCATGGCGCAGACCGCCAGTGGCCTGGTGCAAGGTGGTTATGCCCAACAGGCTGAAAATCGCGCGCACGATGCTAACGCCACCGCCAATGATCGCCTTGCGGTCTTCGCGCATGCCGGCAATCTTCAGGCGATCAGCGCTTTGCGCAGACAACAGCTTGTCGAGTAGCCAGTCCAGGCCGTCCTGGGTCACCGTGCCAGCAGGCCAGCCGGAGGCGACCAGCACGTCGGCGATGGCGCCCACCGTGCCAGCAGAACCGTAGGCGGTGTCCCATCGGCTGGGCTGGTAGGCATCGAGTGCTTCATCCAATACGGCTTTGGCGGCAATTTCTGCAATGGCAAAGGATTTTTTGGAGAACTGGCCATCCGGGAAGTAGCGGGTGGACCAGGCAATGCTGCCCACGCGGAAGGACTCCATCACCCGTGGTGCGGCTCCCTTGCCCAGAATCAGTTCGGTGGACCGTCCGCCGATATCAATGACGATGCGTCGCTCATCGGATTGCGGCAGCATCTGCGCCACGCCCTGGTAGATCAGGCGGGCTTCTTCCCGTCCCGATATGACATTGATGGGGAAGCCCAGTATGGTGTTGGCGCGTTGCAGAAACTCATCGCGGTTGCGGGCTTCACGCAGGGTTTGTGTGGCAACTGCGCGCACTTCGACCGGTTTGAACCCGGCGAGGCGTTCGCCAAAGCGGGCCAGGCAGTCCCAGCCGCTTTGCATGGCTTGTGGCGTCAGGTTCCGCTCTTCGTCCAGTCCGCCGCCCTGGCGTACTGTTTCTTTCAAATATTCCGTGCGTTGAAAACTGCCATGCTCGACACGCCCAATTTCAAGACGAAAACTGTTGGACCCCAAGTCCACGGCGGCCAGACGATTTCCCATGTGCATTGCTTGTATTTATAAAGGAATGGAACGATCGGCAGAGCATAGCACCGGCATTCACTGTGGTGTCCAAGCGCAGGGGGGCTCAGCCAACCAGGCGGCCATCGGCCGCAATCATGCTTTGCGTGACGTAGGCGGTGCCACGGCTTCGGCCATCTGGCGCGATGCGGAACCCGCCAATATCCACGGCACTGCGGCGGGTAAATGCCTGCAAGGCGTTGAGCCGTGTCACGGGGCCATCAATGCCTTGCAGTACCTCATGGGTGTACCGTGCCGCCATGTAACCGGCCAGGCTCAGCGGTGTGGGCGGTTCGTCGTAGAGACGTCCCAAGGCTGATCGGTAGGCTTTGACGATGGGGAGGCTGGAGTTCACCATCGGCACAACCTGGGTGGCAATCATGGGCGTAAAGCGCGACATGCCCATTTGCTGGATGCTTTGCAGATTGACGTCCGACATGGCAATGATGTAGCGTTGGGCGGCCTGCTTTTCAACGCCTTGCGAGAACCGCACCAGTTCCGGTGTACCGCCCACGAACAACAATACCCGTGGACTGTCTGTCGTGAGGGATTGCGCCAAGTCCCGCAAATCACCGCTGGTGCTGTAGGACACGATCGAGAGTTTGAGGGCTCGGGCGATTTGCTCCAGGTCGCTTCGGTAGGCCGCATGTTCTGCGGCAGAGCCATAGACCGCGCCTACCTGGGTAATGCCCATGACCGATAGCGACTTGATGGCATGGGCGATCTGGTCCTGGCGCGACGCGAAAATCGGGAACGTGTTGGCTGCCGCCACGGCATCGACGTTTTGCAGCCACGGAGCGACGTTGGGAAGTTCTGGCAATTCGCGGGCCAAAATACCCACCAGTTGGGACGCGGCACGGTCTCCTGCGGTACCAAACAGCGCAACGCAATGGGGCTCGGCTTTGAGGGCATCAACAGCTGAACGCAGGCTGGCAACATTGCCATTGACCTCGATGACAAGGTGTTTTACGGGGTTGCCTTGCAGGCCGCCGCGGGAATTGATCTCTTGCCAGGCAGTGCGGGACCCTACCAGGAAGTCCTTGGAGACATCGATCTGGCTGGTAGACATGTCGACGATTTGTGCGACCGTTGTGGCACGTGAAGCGGGCGCGGATCTGGAGGGCTGGGCCCAGATCGGGGCGGCACAGGCGAGCGAGAGGCCCGCCAGCGTGCGAACCGCGCCTCGGCGGTTGAGGTTGTAACGGGAGGTCATGGTCTGGCTCCTAGGCCTGAGGGGAAATCTGTGGCTGGTGTGTACCCAGCTCGCTATAAAAATGATAGCTGCTTAAGCTATGCCTACGGGAGCTGGCGCCTGATTTGATGCAGAATTCAGCCATCAACCAGACGCCGGAGCAAAAGGGGCCTACTTCTTGGGGGGCATCAGCACCGTGTCAATGGTGTGCACGACGCCGTTGGTCGCGTTCAGGTCCGGGTTGACCACAGCGGCGCTTTCAATCGTCACGAAATCACCGGCTTTCGACAGGGCCACGCTGGCACCGTTCAGGGTCTTGGCGTTGCTGTTCTTGATGTCCGCTGCCATGACCTTGCCGGGGATGATGTGGTAAGCCAAAACGCCCTTCAGTTGTTCAGGGTGCTTGGCCAGGTTGTCCATGGTGTTGGCAGGTACCGCCTTGAATGCGTCATTGGTCGGGGCAAAAACGGTAAACGGTCCACCAGACTTCAGCGTCTCGGTCAGACCGGCCTGTGCAACCAGGCTTTTGAATGTGCTCAGCGCGGGGTTGTTTGCCACGCTGTCAGCGAGATTGACGGGGGCAGACGTTGTTGCGCAACCGGCCATGGCCAGCGTAAGGGTTGCCAGCAAGGCGGCGCGGCGTGTCGTGGCGAAGGCATTGAACTGTGACATGGTGCTTTCCGTTTGGTTGAAAAGTGCCAAGCGTAAAAATGTCTTGTGACAGCCATGTGACAAATCTTTGAAAGTTTGGCGACAAGGGGTGTGGGAGTGCACATGGGGCCGGGAGCTATGAAAATAAGGCGATTTGTCACAGACTTGTCATAAATCTTTCTTAAAGTTCCCTCATTCCTTAACCAACCGAATAAAGGTTACTCATGCGAATCGCTTTCAAATTGCCGCTTATCTCCCTGGCTATCGCCTCCACACTGGGCTTTGCCGGTGCGGTTGGTGCTCAGGAAATCACCGGAGCCGGAGCCACGTTTCCTGCGCCGATCTATTCCAAATGGGCATCGGACTACCACAAGGCTACCGGTGTCAAGGTGAACTACCAGTCCATCGGTTCTGGCGGTGGCATCAAGCAGATTGATTCCAAGACGGTGGACTTTGGTGCATCCGACATGCCTTTGACCGACGAGGTGCTCAAGTCCAAAGGCCAGATGCAGTTTCCTACCGTCATGGGTGGTGTGGTTCCTGTGATTAATGTCAAGGGCATTGAGCCGGGTCAACTCAAGCTGACCGGTCAATTGCTGGGCGACATCTTCCTGGGCAAAGTAGCACGCTGGAATGACCCCGCCATCAAGGCGTTGAACCCATCTCTGGCCTTGCCGGATGCAGCCATTGCCCAGGTCCGTCGCGCAGACGGTTCTGGAACCACCTTCATCTTCACCAACTACCTGAGCAAGGTGAATGCCGAGTGGAAATCCAAGGTCGGTGAGGGCACGGCTGTGAACTGGCCCGTGGGTGCTGGTGGCAAGGGCAATGAGGGTGTAGCCGCATTTGTGGCCCGCTTGCCCAACTCCATGGGGTACGTGGAGTACTCCTATGTGAAGCAAAACAAAATGACCTACGCGGTCGTGCAAAACTCGGCGGGCAACTTTGTCAAGCCTGAGGATGATAGTTTCAAAGCCGCCGCCGCCGGTGCTGATTGGGCCAAGTCGTTTTATCAGATTTTGACCAATCAACCTGGCAAAGAAGCCTGGCCTATTTCTGGTGCGACTTTTATCCTGATGCACACCAAGCAGGACAAGCCCGCCAACGCCACCGAGGTCTTGAAGTTCTTTAGCTGGGCCTACAAGAATGGCGACAAGATTGCGTCCGACCTGGACTATGTTCCCATGCCCAAGCCCGTGATTGCAGCCATCGAGAAATCCTGGGGCGAGATCAAGGATCAGGCCGGCAAGCCAGTGGCGTTCAAGTAAGCCGGTTCGCGTCCAGCATGGGTCTGCACGGAAAAGCCATCATGTCAACTACACTGGAGAACGGCGATTTTCCGTCCAGCCCTTCTGCAACTCAGTCGGTTCGTGCAATGATCCAACTTTCACCCGTTAAAAAGGCCCGCTCGGGCCCCTTTGCAGACCTTGTTTTTGGCTGGTTGGCCAAAGGCGCTGCGTTGCTGACTCTGGGCATGCTGGTGGCGATCCTGGGCTCATTAACCATGAGTGCCTGGCCCGCCATTGATAAATACGGGCTGGGTTTCCTGACCAGCACGACCTGGGACCCCGTCAAGGAAGAGTTTGGCGGCCTGGTGATGATTTACGGCACGCTGGCAACTTCGTTCATTGCACTCCTGATTGCGGTGCCGGTCAGTTTCGGCATTGCCTTGTTTTTGACGGAACTGTCGCCCGCATGGCTCAAGCGGCCTCTGGGGACCGCCATCGAGTTGTTGGCCGCAGTGCCCTCCATCGTTTATGGCATGTGGGGCTTGCTGGTCTTTGGGCCGGTATTGGCCACCTATGTGCAGCAACCCCTGCAAGCTGCGTTCGAGGGCGTTCCCTACCTGGGCGCATTTGTGTCGGGCCCCCCGGTCGGCATTGGCATTTTGTCGGCAGGCATCATTCTGGCCATCATGATCATTCCTTTCATAGCCGCCGTCATGCGCGATGTCTTTGAAGTGACGCCCGCCCTGTTGAAAGAGTCAGCCTACGGGTTGGGGGCGACCACCTGGGAGGTGGTCTCCAAGGTCGTTCTGCCGTATACCAAGTCAGGTGTCATTGGCGGCATCATGCTGGGCCTGGGCCGTGCCATTGGTGAAACCATGGCAGTGACCTTTGTGATTGGAAACTTCAATCAACTCGATTCGCTGAGCCTGTTCCAGGCGGCCAACAGCATTACCTCTGCATTGGCCAACGAGTTTGCCGAGGCCGGCGAAGGCCTGCACCAGGCATCGCTCATGTACCTGGGACTGGTGCTCTTCTTCATTACTTTTGTGATCCTGTCGCTGTCCAAATTGTTGCTGGCGCAACTGCGGAAAAACGAAGGAGCCAAAACATGAGCGCCAGCGCCATTCAAATGCGTGCAGCCAAGTTTGCCAGCCGCAAGCGCGTCAACCAACTGGCCACGAGTCTTGCACTGGCGGCCATGGCGTTTGGCCTGTTCTGGTTGTTCTGGATTCTCTGGGAAACCGTGCGGCTGGGCATTGGCGGCATGGCAATCGCCACGTTTACGCAAATGACGCCGCCGCCCAACGACGACGGCGGTTTGGCCAATGCCATTTATGGTTCCTTCGTGATGGTTGCGTTGGCAACCGGATTGGGTACGCCAATCGGTGTGATGGCCGGCATCTATCTGGCAGAATTTGACTCCAAAAGCTGGTTGGCATCCGTTACCCGCTTTGTCAATGACATCCTGTTGTCGGCACCGTCCATCGTGATTGGCCTGTTTGTCTACGCGGTGGTGGTGTCGCGCTTCAAATCGTTTTCCGGTTATGCCGGCGTCCTGGCGCTCTCGCTGTTGGTGATTCCGGTGGTGATACGCACCACCGAAAACATGCTGCAGTTGGTACCACCAGGCTTGCGTGAAGCGGCCTATGCATTGGGTGCCCCGAAGTGGAAGGTCATTTTGAGCATCACGCTCAAGGCCGCCAGAACCGGTGTGATCACCGGCGTCCTGTTGGCGGTGGCCCGTATTGCGGGAGAGACAGCACCGCTGTTATTTACCGCCCTGAGCAACCAGTTTTGGACCAGCAGCCTGAGCGAGCCCATGGCCAGTTTGCCGGTCACGATATTCAAATTTGCCATGAGCCCCTACGAAAACTGGCAGAAGCTGGCCTGGGCGGGTGTCTTCATCATTACGGTTGCAGTTCTGGGGCTGAACATCCTTGCCCGGGTCTTGACCCGAACGAAGATTTAACACGTCTGCAACTCCTATTCTGATAAAAAAATTCCATGTTGCATACCGCTACTGCACCTGAAAAAACAAAGATCTCGGTCAAGGACCTGAACTTTTACTACGGCAAGTTCCATGCGCTCAAAGGCATCAACCTGGAGATTCCCGAGAAAAAGGTGACCGCCTTCATCGGGCCGTCGGGTTGTGGCAAGTCCACCTTGCTGCGTGTGTTCAACCGCATGTTTGAGCTCTACCCCGAACAGCGGGCGCAGGGTCAAATCCTGCTGGACGGTGAAGACCTGCTCACCAGCAAAGAAGATGTTGCGCTGCTGCGCGCCAAGGTGGGCATGGTGTTTCAGAAGCCCACGCCGTTCCCCATGTCCATCTATGACAACATTGCGTTTGGTGTGAAGTTGTTTGAGTCGCTCAATGCCAGCGACATGGAGGAGCGTGTCGAGTGGGCCCTGCGCAAATCGGCCCTGTGGACGGAGGTCAAGGACAAACTCCATCAGAGCGGCTCCAGCCTGTCCGGTGGCCAGCAACAGCGCTTGTGCATTGCGCGGGGCATCGCCATCAAACCGGAAGTCCTGTTGCTTGATGAGCCCTGCTCGGCACTGGATCCGATTTCGACGGCCAAGGTTGAGGAGCTGATTGTTGAACTGAAGAACGATTACACCGTGGTCATCGTCACCCACAACATGCAGCAGGCAGCGCGTTGCAGCGACTACACCGCCTACATGTATCTGGGTGATTTGGTGGAGTTTGGTGCGACGGAGCAGATGTTTTTCAAGCCCACGCGCAAAGAGACAGAAGACTACATTACAGGCCGATTCGGGTGACCCGATCTGTCCTCCATTGACTGGAATACGATTTATGGCAGACAAACACTTATCAACGCAATTCGACAGCGAACTGACTTCCGTTTCCTCTCAGGTCATGGAACTCGGCGGTTTGGTGGAATCGCAAATCCGGCGCGCCATCTACGCGTTGTCCCAGTTCAGCGTGGAAGTTGCCGACGAGGTGTCCGCCAACGAAGCGCGGGTGAATGCCATGGAAATAGAGATCGATCGCGATCTGTCGTCCATCATATCTCGGCGTCAACCCACGGCGCGCGACCTGCGTCTGTTGATTGCCATCTCCAAGACCACGGCCAATCTGGAGCGTGTCGGCGATGAGGCAGAAAAAATTGCCCGCATGGTTCGCTCCATCATTCAAAGCGGGTCTCCGCGGGCGCTGCCATCGCTGGAGTTGCGTGTCGCTGCCGATCTGGCATCCGGCTTGCTCAACAAAGCCCTGGACGCGTTCGCACGGCTGGACATCACGGCGGCCGTGGCCATTCTGAAAGAGGACGATCTGATCGACGCGGAGTTTGACGGGTTTGTGCGCAAGCTCGTTACCTACATGATGGAAGATCCCCGCATGATTTCGCCTAGCCTGGATTTGCTGTTTCTGGCCAAAGCGATTGAGCGCATTGGCGACCACGCCAAGAACATTGCCGAGTTCATCATTTACGTGGTAAAGGGTGAAGACGTACGCCACACCACTATGGAAAAAATCGAATCGGTGGTGAAGTAAATGAGAAACATGCCCTCTGTTCTGGTTGTGGAGGATGAATCTGCAATCGCTGAGCTGATCGCGGTGAATCTCCGGCACAACGGTTTCCGTCCGATCTGGGCCATGGACAGCGTCACTGCCCAACGGGATCTGGACGCGGGCCTGCCTGATCTGATCTTGCTCGACTGGATGCTGCCAGGGGAAAGTGGTCTGGTGCTGGCCAAGCGCTGGCGTGCGGACCCCCGAACCCAGTCGGTACCCCTGATCATGCTGACGGCACGTGGCGACGAGGCCGATCGCGTTGCAGGACTGGACGCTGGCGCAGACGACTACATTGCCAAGCCTTTTTCAACCAAGGAGCTGTTGGCCCGCATACGGGCTGTGCTCCGGCGCCGAACGCCGGAGCAGGCGGGTGAGGTGCTGACGATTGCCGGTCTGGTATTGGATCCCATGACCCACAGGGTGTCTTTTGAAGATCGGCCCTTGAAGCTGGGTCCTACCGAGTTCAAGTTGCTGCATTACCTGATGGGTCACGCCGAGCGGGTTCATAGCCGCGCCCAGTTGCTGGACAAGGTCTGGGGTGATCATGTGTATATTGAGGAACGCACCGTGGATGTGCACGTCAAACGCCTGCGTGAAGCGTTGATGCAGGCGGGAACCATGGTGGAAACGGTTCGCGGGGCTGGATACCGTTTGACCTCGACTCCCGCGCCGGTGGCACCCGCGGCACCTGTAGCAGAAAAAGACGGCCTGTAGGCGTTCCAGCGAGTACGCATGTTCTGGCGGCTATTTTCTCTCGTGCTGTGCCAGATTGTTGCTGGCGGATTGGGGTGGTACACGGCCTCTGTCGGCGACCAGTGGTGGATGGCGCTTGCCTTTGCCCTGGTCGGTGGTTACATCTGGTTTGTGGTGGACAGCGTGCGCGGGCTGCGTTTGCTGCGATGGATGCGCGCCGGGGCGGTCACCGATCTGTCGATTGGTAGCGGGCTGTGGGGCGAGGCCTACGACCGGGTACGTCGCATGCTGCGGGCCAGTGGCCGCTTGACGGCTGAAAGCGATAGCCGGCTCAAGGATTTTCTGGCGGCATTGCAGGCTTCACCCAACGGTGTCGTGCTGCTCGATTCCGAAACCCGCATTGAATGGTTCAACCAGACGGGCGCTGACCATTTCGGGTTTGATGCACGGCGTGACATGCTGCAACATATCGGCAACCTGGTCCGTGATCCGGGCTTTGCGGCGTACCTGTCTGAGCGCAACTTCTCGCATGATATTGCGATGCCTGGCCGGGAGAGCAGCAGTTCCAAGCCGGTGCAGTTGTCGGTGCATTTGCATCCCTACGGTGAGGGGCGCATGCTGCTGTTGTCTCGTGACATCACGGCGAAGGAACAGGCCGAAGCCATGCGGCGGGACTTTGTTGCCAACGTCTCGCACGAAATACGCACGCCACTGACGGTGCTGGCTGGTTTTGTCGAAACCTTGCAGACCTTGCCTCTGGATGAGCAGGAGCGCCATCGTTACCTGGGACTGATGTCACAGCAGGCGCAACGCATGCAAACGCTGGTCAGTGACCTGCTCACCCTGTCTCGACTGGAAGGCAGCCCCTTGCCGTCCGGGCATGAATGGGTGTCACTCGATGCTTTGATGAAACAGTGTGAACAGGATGCACGAGACCTTTCACATCTGTTGTGGATGCAGTCGCATGATCTGCGCTTTGAGCTTGCTGCGGGGTGTGAAATTGCCGGGTCAATGGCTGAACTGCACAGTGCCATGTCCAATCTGATTGGCAACGCCATTCGGTACACGCCCGCGCAGCGTCGCATTGACGTCGGCTTGACGCTGCGGCCCGATGGCGGTGCTGTGTTCTATGTGAAAGACCAGGGACCTGGCATTGCCCAGGAACATATCCCGCGCCTGACCGAACGCTTTTACCGGGTGGATCGAAGCCGGTCCCGCGATACCGGCGGAACCGGTTTGGGTCTTGCCATTGTCAAGCATGTTGCCCAGCGGCACGGGGCCGAACTGCATATTGAGAGCGTACCTGGCAAGGGCTCTACGTTCTCGATTACTTTTCCGCCGCAGCGGGTACGCTGTGTTCGCCCTTTGGAAATGAGTCACTGAAATCCGGTGGCTTTTGCCTGTAAAACAGAACCGACTCGCCGCGGTTGGCGGGGTGCTCAATGACACCCTGCAGTGCCCATACCAAGGTGTCGACACCGGGCGGTGCAGACATATCGGACAGGGGCTCAACCAATAGCCATGGGCAGCTTGGGTTTGCTTGCAGGGGTTTGATCTGCAGCTTCCCGTAAAACTGGAAGGCGGCGATCTGGCCCTGTCCAAGACCCAGCGTTTCGACGCAACCCGGCGTGGTGAGCTGAAGCGACGTACGGCGCACCAGTTCGTTGTAGCTTTGCGCATAGTTCAGCAAGGGCATCCACAGCGTCATCAGCAACAGCCAACTCAACGCAGCGCCGCCGGCGGGCAGGACCAGGCTCTTCCAGATGGCAGCGCGGTGCCGTCCGACGCGCCATTTGACAAGCCAGGCCCATGCCAATGTCGCTGCGATAGCAATCGCGCAAGTGAACAGCGAAAAACTGGCCTCGAACCCGGGTGCCAGTCGCGCCACATTGGCCGCCGGCTGTGCAGGGACGCCGGTTTGCATGGCAATCCAGACGACCCAGATGGTGAGGGCGCAGCCGGAAAAGAAGAGCAGCGTGAACCAGTCAATCAGTGCTGCGACCTGGCGCTTGAGCGTGGGCAGCGCGAAGGCTGCCAGCGTGGCCAGCGCCGGCAAAGCCAGCAGCAACGTGCGGTCCGAGGAACCGGTTGTCAACGTGGCCACAACGCAAACGGTGACGAACCATGCCGGTAGTGCGATGTGTCGGCTGATGCGGCGATTGAACAGCTGGTAGCGCCAGCGCCATAGCGTCCACAGAGTCAGTGGCCATGCGGGCCAGGTAAACCACATGAGCAATTGCACATAGCCATTCCAGTCCGTCCACGTGGCGTGGGGCAACTCAATCTTCCACCGTAGCAAATCCAGCGACAGGGACAGTACTGCGGTGGTTAAGGTGGTCAGGGCGACGGCCGCACTTTCCTGCGTGATCCGACGGTTTCTCGCGGTGTCGGATGCATCTTGCGCCCGGTCCGCGTAGTGAATGAGCGCGCCGCCCAGGCCGAACAGGATAGCCATCGTCGGAGCGCCGGACAGCGACAAACCAAACAAACCCGCCGCTGCAGCCATTGCAGGCCCGCGCCGTCGATACGGGAGTGCACCCATGCCGTAAAAGAACAGTGCTGAAAACCCCAGCTGTGCCAACGCCGGTGTGGTTTCGTGTGACAACTGCGCCAGGCCCAGACAGGCAAGGAACGCCAGCAATCCGCCGTCGGCCATGGCACGGGCGTAGTCAGCGGGCAATGCCTCGCCACCGAACGCGAACGCCACCGGCTGGGCCAGTGGGTTGCGCGCCAAGTAGTAGGTGCCGTACCACGTGGCGAGCATGGCAAGCGCCAGTAGCATGGCGAACGGAATCCGCACGACGAAGTCGGGGCTGATCCAGCCGGGGGCCAGTTGCATCGCCCACGCGCCCAGCCAGTATGGCAATACTGCAGGGTTGTCTGGCGCGATCCCAACCAGGGTGGGTGCCAGCCAGTTGGAACTGCCTTGCACCAGCTCGGCCATGAAGCCCAATGCGGCCATGTCCGCACTCTTCCACGCGTCACGACCGAAGAAGCCCGGCAAGACGTAGGCGCAGCACAGCAGCAGCAGGGCCCAACGCGGAAAGCGTCTGGCACCGGCCTGGGTGACGATGGCGGGATTGGGGTGGTTCACTGGGTCAGGTGAAGTGCAAAAAAAAGCAGCACGGAAATCCGGGCTGCTTTTTGGTGACGGTTCAGGCCAAAACCTGAATCCGGTTTATTCGGCTGCTGCAGGCGCTGCGGCCTTGGTTTTGCCGAAACGGTTGCGGAAGCGCTCGACGCGACCGCCCATGTTGTCCACGGATTTCTGGGTGCCTGTGTAGAAAGGATGCGACTCGCTGGTCGTGTCCAGCTTGTACAACGGCAGTTCACGGCCGTCTTCCATCTTGATCATCTCTTTGGCGTTGGCGCAAGAGCGGGTCACGAATTTGAAACCATTGGACATGTCCTGGAAACAAACTTCGCGGTAATTGGGGTGAATGCCTTCTTTCATACTATCTCCATCAGTTGCGTGAGCCGCGCCAGCCGATCTGGCGTACTTTTCGCTAAAACCATCAATTATATAACTTCTTATCCGCCCCGACGCATCATGTCGAAGAACTCGCTGTTGGTCTTGGTGGCGCGCATTTGCTTGAGCACCATCTCCATGGCTTCCACTTCGTCCATGTTGTACAGGAACTGGCGCAGAATGCGGGTCTTCTGCAGAATCTCGGGCTGCAGGAGCAATTCTTCGCGGCGGGTACCGCTGCGGTTGAGCTGGATGGACGGAAACACGCGCTTTTCATACAGGCGGCGGTCCAGGTGGATCTCGGAGTTGCCGGTGCCCTTGAATTCTTCAAAAATCACTTCATCCATGCGGCTACCGGTGTCGACCAGGGCCGTGGCGATGATGGTCAGCGAGCCGCCTTCTTCCACATTGCGCGCGGCACCCAGGAAGCGCTTGGGGCGTTGCAGGGCGTTGGAGTCCACACCACCGGTCAGAACCTTGCCGGAGGAGGGCACCACATTGTTGTAGGCGCGCGCCAGACGCGTAATCGAATCCAGCAGGATGACCACGTCTTTTTTCAGCTCGACCAGACGTTTGGCGCGCTCGATCACCATTTCGGCCACGTGCACGTGGCGCGCGGCGGGCTCGTCAAAGGTGGAGGCAATGACCTCGCCCTTGACGGTGCGCTGCATCTCGGTCACTTCTTCGGGGCGCTCGTCGATCAGCAGCACCATCAGGTAGCTGTCGGGGTAATTGGCGGAAATGGCGTGCGCAATATGCTGCATCATCACGGTCTTGCCGCTCTTGGGCTGCGCCACGATCAGGGCGCGCTGGCCCTTGCCAATGGGGGCGATGATGTCGATCACGCGCCCGGTGATGTTTTCTTCACCCTTGATGTCCTGCTCCAGGCGCATCTGCACCTTGGGGAACAGGGGCGTCAGATTTTCGAACATCACCTTGTGCTTGTTCTCTTCCGGGCCGCCGCCGTTCACCTTGTCCAGCTTGTTCAGCGCAAAGTAGCGCTCACCATCCTTGGGTGTGCGCACTTCGCCTTCGATCATGTCGCCGGTGTGCAGGTTGAAGCGGCGCACCTGGCTGGGGCTGATGTAGATGTCGTCGGTGCTGGCGGTGTAGCTGGTATCGGGACTGCGCAGGAAACCAAAACCGTCGGGCAGAATTTCCAGCACACCATCAGCAATGATCTGCTCACCGGTGCGGGCGCGCTTCTTGATGATGGCGAACATCAGCTCCTGCTTGCGCATGCGGCCGGTGTTTTCAATCTCAAGTTCTTCGGCTTGCTTGAGGACTTCCGACACGTGCAGTGCCTTGAGTTCGTTTAAGTGCATGGAATGGGTCCCGTAGGGGAAAAGACCGAAAGTTCGGAGTAATGAAGAAATTCAGGGGAGAGGGGGGTGAGGCAAGACCTGTCGCTTAAGCCTCGGTGTTCTTAGCCCGGGAAGCGGGACCAGCCCTTGTGGGTTGCTGGTAAACGGTTTGAATTATGACAGGAAAATGCGACCGCGCTGAACTTTGCCCCCACGCTTGCCACTGCGTGTGTTGCACTGCCCCCCAAGGGGGTGAATTTCCCTAGGGACGGCCCGTCGGGAAACTGGCGCGGTCGCGAGGCCGAAATCAGGCCAACTGCTGGTCAATGAAGGCGATCAACTGGGCCTTGCTCAGGGCACCGACCTTGGTGGCGGCCAACTGGCCATCCTTGAACAACATCAGCGTGGGAATGCCGCGAATGCCAAATTTGGCGGGAATCTCACGGTTTTCGTCCACGTTCATCTTGGCGATGTTGAGCTTGCCTTCGTAGGCGGTGGAGACTTCGTCCAGAATCGGGGCAATCATTTTGCAGGGGCCGCACCATTCGGCCCAATAGTCCACCAGAATCGGCTGTGCAGATTTCAGCACATCTGCCTCAAAAGTGGCGTCGGTTACGTGTTTGATCAGGGCGCTGGCCATGGGGGTTCCTTTTGGAGTTTGCGATACAGCTAAAGTGGCGGCCATTGTGACAGAAACCAAGATCTTCCCGGGTACCCGGCTGCTATGACCAGCATAGCGAAAATCGATTTTCCCGCCGCGCAGGCTGCGGATCAGGCCCCGGCACATCCGTCGCATTTGTTGTGGACGCGCCCGGCAACCGGCCTGCTGGCGCGTATCCACGCCGAGCTGCAGCAACGCCAGGCGCACCCGGCGCGCACCCTGGTCTTGCTGCCCTATGCCCAGTTGTTGCCTTTGGCGGCGCGGCTGTGGGCACAGTGCTACCCGGATGGCTTTGCGCCGCGCTTTGAGACCACCCTGAACTGGAGCACGGCCACGGGTGGCTTCACCCTGGGTGCGACCGATATTGCGTTTGATATGGCGCTGGACACGCTGACCGCCGGCGCCTTGCTGCGCGGCGCCGGGCTGGGAGCGCAGCAGGATGCCCTGGCCGGTCTGCTGGTGCAGGCCGCGCACCAGTTGGGGCCCCTGGCCGCCGCCTGCAATCCACGCGAGCGCTTGCCATGGGCCGAGATGGCCCGCCAGGCGGCGATGATCGGCATGGAGAGCCAGGCGCTGGCCACGGAAGCGGCGGTAGCACGCATTGCCGTGGAGTGGGCGGCCCAGTCGGCGTACGCCAGCGATTTGTTGTTTGATGCCGAGGTGCAGGCCGGGCTGGACTGTCTGTTGGTGGTGCAGGGTCTTGCGGTAGATCCCATGTTGCCCGCCTTGCGGCAGTTGTGGGGCAACCGTCTGGCCTGCCTGAGCCTTGCCGCACCGGAATCACTTGCATCGGCGGGTGATGCCAGCGTGCTCGCATGGCACGCCTGCCACGATGCCGAGGACGAGGCGCAGCGCACGGCCGCCTGTGCCGTGCGCCATATCGCGGCGGGTCGCTTCCCGCTGGCATTGGTGTCCAGCGACCGTGCGCTGACACGCCGCGTGCTCTCCATGCTGGAGAGTGCCGGGGTGCAGATACGCGACGAGACGGGCTGGAAGCTGTCCACCAGCCGGGCTGCGGCCCAGGTCATGGCCTTGCTGAAAGCCGCGGTGTGGAATGCGTCCAGCGATGCCGTGCTGGCCTGGCTGAAGGGTGCGCCCGCCTTGGCCGCGATGGTGGCGCCGCTGGAGACCGCCATCCGCCGGGACCAGACCAGCGACTGGCGCAGTGCAGCCCATGGGTTTGCGCTGCAAAAATCACCATCCGGGGTGGCGTTCCATGCGGCCGTCAATGCCGTGCGCGAGGGTCTGCAGGGCAGTCATACCCTGGCAGCCTGGCTGAACGTTTTGCGTGCCGCCCTGCAAGGCAGCGGCATGTGGGACGGGTTGCAGCTGGATGGCGCCGGTGCCAAGGTGCTGTCGGTACTGCGGTTGGACGGGTCTGGGGTCGCAGCGTGGGAAAGCCTGATGGAGCAGGCGCTGTGGTCTGCGCGGCGCATGGATCTGGCGGAATTTACCAACTGGGCAAACCAGGCTCTGGAAGGTGCCAGCTTTTCACCCCCTTACCCGGACCACGAGCAGGTCGTCATTCTCCCCATGAGCCAGATGTTGGCGCGCCCCTTTGCCGCCGTGGTGCTGGCGGGGTGCGACGAGGTGCGCCTGAACCCGTCACCCGAGCCGCCAGGCGGCTGGACAGCGGCGCAGCGCGCGGCCCTGGGGCTGCCCTCGCGCGACGACCTGCAGGCCGTTGCCCTGGCAGCCTGGCAGCATGCCCTGCAAACGCCCTTTTGCGATGTGTTGTGGCGTTGCAGTGATGACTCGGGCGAAACACTGCTGCCCAGCGCGCTGGTGCAACGCGTGCAACTGGACTGCAGCCAGTCGCCTCAGGCCGACGATCCACGGGTGGGGCGCCCGATTGCGCCGGCATCGGTGCGCCAGCCCCACCCCGTGGGGCAGCAGGTGCCGGTCAGCCAGTTATCGGCCAGTGCCTATGAAGACTTGCGCAGTTGCCCCTATCGGTTTTTTGCCATGCGGCAGTTGGGACTGCAGTCCGTGGACGAACTCGATGCTGCGGTCGACAAGCGCGACTTTGGCCTGTGGCTGCACGAAGTGCTCAAGCGGTTCCACGAATCACTGGCCGCGCTGGAGCACGCGGATGCATCGGTGCATCTGGATTTGCTCAACGCGGCCAGCGAAGCCACCACGCAGTCCATGGACCTGGGCGAGGGCGAGTTTTTGCCCTTTGCCGCGGCCTGGCCCACCGTGCGCGACGGCTATTTGCGCTGGCTGGCCCAGCACCTGGCCACCGGCGCCGTGTTTGACAGCGCCGAATCCGCCCACACCCAGCGTCTGGGCGATGTGAAGCTGGTGGGTCGCATCGACCGCATCGACCGGCTGGCCGATGGCAGCGTGCTGGTGCTGGACTACAAGACCGAGAACAGTGGCAAAACCGCGGCCCGCATCAAGGAGCCGCTGGAAGATACCCAGATTGCGTTCTATGCGGCCCTGTTGCCGCACGACACACTGCAGGCCGCCTACGTCAACGTCGGTGAGCGCGACGGCACCAAGGCCTATCCCCAGCCCGATGTGGTGGAGGCGCGGGATGCGCTGATTGAAGGCATCGTGCACGACATGGCCCGCATTGGGCAGGGCGCCGCCTTGCCCGCGCTGGGTGATGGCGCGACCTGCGACTTTTGCCAGGCTCGCGGCCTGTGCCGCAAGGATTTCTGGATATGACCCATCCAGCTGCTTTTGAACACAACGGTGCCACCGTGGAGCGGGCGCGTTTTTACGCCATTGCTTGCGACCCGCAGCGCAGCGTGGCGGTGGAGGCCTGCGCCGGTGCGGGCAAGACCTGGATGCTGGTATCGCGCATGGTACGGGCCCTGCTGGAGGGCAGTGCGCCGCATGAAATCCTGGCCATTACCTTCACCAAAAAAGCCGCCGGTGAGATGCGCCAGCGCTTGCAGGAATGGCTGCTGCAATTTGCCAGCCAAAGCGATGCCGGGTTGCGCCAGGAGTTGCTCAACCGCGGTGTTGTGCAGGAGCCCACAGCGGAGCAACTGCACCGCCTGCGCCACTTGCACCATGCGCTGTTGTTGGCTGGACGGCCGGTTCAGATTCGCACGTTCCACAGCTGGTTTGCGGCGCTGCTGCGCAGTGCGCCCCTGCAGGCGCTGGCCGACCTGGGGCTGCCGGCGCATTACGAACTGCTGGAGAACGACGCCCAGGCCATCGCCCAGGTCTGGCCCCGGTTCCAGACCCGTGTGGCCAGTGACCCTTCGGCCCGCGATGATTATTGGGCCGCGGTCGCCACCTTTGGCCGCAACCAGGCCCAAAAGGCGCTGGAGGCCGCGCTGTCCAAGCGCACGGAGTTTGCGCTGGCCGATAGCGAGGGCGTGGTGGACGCCTCGGTACAGACCTTCGCCCAGCAATACCCGGCCTTTGCGGGCGTAGAGACGCCCTATGCGTGGCTGGCGACGCCGATGGCTCAGAGTCTGCTGTGGGACGCTGCGCGCCTGCTGGGCGCGGCGTCCCAAGCCACCTGCATTGCCGCTGCCACCGCGTTGGAGCAGGCCGTGACCCGTGCCGACGCGGCCGGTGTGCTGGAAGCCCTGCTCACCAAGTCGGGCACCGCCCGCAAGTTCAGTGACAAGGTCAACGGCATTGACACCGTGCGCCAGGTGCAGGAGAGCGTGTTGCAGGTGGTCGCCGCGCAGGCGCAGCACCTGGCCTGGTTGCACCAGCAGCGCATGGCACGCCTGACCCGCATGCTGGCGCAGGAATACGCCCAGCTCAAGCGCGAGCGCGGCTGGATCGACATGGGTGATCTGGAACGCGCCGCGTTGGCACTGATGTCCGACGCGGTGCTCAGCGGCTGGGTGCAGGAGCGGCTGGACGCGCGGGTACGCCACTTGTTGATTGACGAGTTTCAGGACACCAACCCGCTGCAATGGCAGGCCCTGAGCGCCTGGCTGTCCAGCTACGCCGGCGCCGGCCAGGCGCCCAGCGTGTTCCTGGTGGGCGACCCCAAGCAAAGCATTTACCGTTTTCGCCGTGCCGAGCCGCAGGTGTTCAAGGCCGCGCAGCGTTTTGTGGCGCAGGGCCTGGGCGGTGATCTGCTCAGCTGTGACCACACCCGGCGCAATGCGCCAGCCATCATCGGCCTGGTCAACCAGGTCATGGGGCAGGCCCAGGATGCGGGCGAGTTTGAGGGCATGCGTGCGCACAGCACCGAGTCCAGCGCCGTGGGGCATATCTACCGGCTGCCCCGCATCGAACGGGATGCCGTGCCCGACGATGCTGACGCCACACCGGATGCCGATGCGCTGGCGCCCGGCTGGCGCGATTCGCTGACCACGCCGCGTCTGATCGCCGAAGAGACCCGCAAAACCCTGGAGTGCCGGCAGGCCGCGCGCTGGCTGGCGCAACAGTTGCAGACGCAAGCCTTGCACCCCCGGGACGTGATGGTGCTGGCGCGCAAACGCGAGCGTCTGGGCTTGATGCAGGCCGAACTGGCCGCCTTGCACATCCCGGCCCAGCAGCCCGAAAAGAACGAACTGGCCGACATGCCCGAAGTGCAGGACCTGGTGGGCCTGCTGGACGTGCTGGTGTCGCCCCAGCACGATCTGTCTCTGGCGCGCGCGCTGAAGTCGCCCGTGTTTGGCGTGAGCGACGCCGATCTGGTGCAACTGGTGCTGTGCCAGCGGGCCCTGCAGGCTGGCGCAACGGTGTCTGGCGAAGCGGCACCCAGACTGCCGTGGCTGCAGGTGTTGCAGCAAGCGCCGGATTTACCCCCGGCCTTGGCCCCTCTGGGTGCCCAGCTGAGCCTGTGGACCAGCTGGGTCGACACCTTGCCGCCCCACGATGCGCTCAGCGCCATTTATCACGACGGCGATGTGCTGGCGCGCTACGCCGCAGCCGCCCCGGCCACCCAGCGCGAAGGCGTGCTGGCCAACCTGCGCGCGCTGCTGTCCGCAGCCCTGCAGGTGGACGGCGGGCGCTACACCACCGCCTATGCGCTGGTGCGCGCGCTGCGGGCTGGTGGCATTCGGGCACCGGTGCGGGCCGACGCCGACGCCGTGCGGTTGTTGACCATCCATGGTGCCAAAGGGCTGGAGGCACCGCTGGTCCTGCTGCTGGACACCGATGGCGAGGCCATCAAGGCCCAGACCATGGGCGTGCTGGTGGATTGGCCGGGCGAGGCGGCCCACCCGCAACGTTTTGTGTTTCTGGCCAGCGAGTCCAAACCCCCGGCCTGCGTGGCCGATGCCCTGGCCACCGAGCAGGTCGCCCGCAAACGCGAAGAGCTCAATGCGCTGTACGTGGCGCTGACCCGTACCCAGCGCACCCTGGTGGTTTCCAGCCTGGAGCCCCACATGGCCAATGGCGCCAGCTGGTGGCAGCGCCTGCACGACCACGCGCAGGATGCACCGTGGCAGGAAATGTCCGATTCGCAGGCGGGCCTGGAACCGGCTGCAGACGAGGTTTTTTCGTTGCTTTGCTTGCCAAATATGCCTCCAGCCCTCGCAGAACGTGCGCAAGCAGCTACTAAAACAATAGCAAATGCTGGCGCGACGGAAGCGGATACAGAAGCCGACAGCCTGGACTCGCGCATCGGTCAGGCCATGCATGCCCTGCTGGAGCACCACGTGCCAACGCCACAGCCCGCGCACACCACGTCGCTGGCGCCTGCCGCCTTGCAGGCCCGCACTGCGCAGGCGCTGGCGCTGGAACCCGGGCAGATGGCGCTCGCCCACCGCATGGCGCTGGCCATCGTGCAGGGCGAGGGCGCTTGGGCCTGGGATGCCAGTCAGCTCGCCTGGCAGGGCAACGAGGTCGGCCTGGTGCACCGCGGGCGCGTGTTGCGCATCGACCGGCTGGTGTTACGCCGCGCTGCCGGCGATGCTGAGGGACAATGGTGGGTGCTGGATTACAAATCGACCAGCCAACCCCAGCTTCAGCCCGAGCTGCGCGAGCAGTTGCTGACCTACCGCGCAGCGGTGGCGCAGGCCCAACCCGGACAAACCGTCCGCGCGGCGTTTTTGACCGCCCACGGCACTTTGATAGAACTACAAGCCCCATGAACACCGAAAATATTTTGTCCGTGCCCGTCGCCGTCATTGGCGGTGGCCCCGCTGGCCTGATGGCCGCCCAGGTGCTGAGCGACGCCGGTCAGGCCGTGCATCTGTTTGACGCCATGCCCTCGATCGGCCGCAAGTTCTTGCTGGCCGGCAAGGGCGGGCTCAACCTCACCCACTCCGAGGGCGCCGACACCTTTGCCGGGCGCTACGGCGCACGGCGTGCGGCGATCGAAGACCTGTTAAAGGACTTTGACCCGGCAGCGGTTCGCGCCTGGGCGCTGGGCCTGGGGGTGGAGACCTTCATTGGCTCCTCCGGCCGGGTGTTCCCCAAGGACATGAAGGCCGCGCCGCTGCTGCGGGCCTGGCTGCAGCGCCTGCGCCACCCGGCCAGCGGGCCGGGTGTGCAATTCCACATGCGCCACCGCTGGACCGGCTGGGCCGAGGGCGCACCGTCCACGCTGTGTTTTGATGCTCCCCAGGGCCCCGTGCGGGTGCAGGCGCAAACCGTGGTGCTGGCGCTGGGCGGTGGCAGTTGGGCGCGCCTGGGCTCCAACGGCGCCTGGGTGCCCCTGCTGGCCGCACGCGGCGTGGCGGTTGCGCCCCTGTTGCCATCCAACTGCGGCTTTGATGTGAAGGGCGGCTGGAGCGAGCACTTTGCCACCCGCTTTGCCGGCCAGCCCTTCAAGTCGGTGGCGCTGTCGCTGACCACGGCGCAGGGTGTGCACTTTGCACGCAGGGGCGAGTTTGTGGCCACCGCCACGGGCGTGGAGGGCAGCCTGGTCTATGCGGCGTCCAGCCTGCTGCGCGACGAGATCATCCGCACCGGCAGTGCCACCTTCCATCTCGATTTGTTGCCGGACATGAGCGCCGAGCGGGTCCTGGCCGAGGTGCAGCACCCGCGCGGCACGCGCTCGCTGTCCAGCCACCTGAAGAGCCGTTTGCACATCGAGGGCATCAAGGCGGGCATCCTGCATGAGTTGCTGTCCAAAGAGGCCTTTGCCAACCCGGTGCAACTGGCGGCGGCCATCAAGGCCCTGCCGATCACGCTGACCGCCGCGCGCCCCATTGACGAGGCCATCAGCACTGCCGGTGGCGTGCTGTTTGAAGCACTGACGCCCCATTTGATGCTGGAATCTTTACCGGGTGTGTTTTGCGCCGGTGAAATGCTGGACTGGGAAGCCCCCACTGGCGGCTACCTGTTGCAGGCCTGCTTTGCTACGGGATGGCGCGCCGGGCACGGTGTGCTGCAATACCTACAAGCAAAATGAGGCTCTAGCCCCCGTCAACAGTGCGTAAGCTGCTATGAAATATATAGTGGCTTCAGGCGGACGGGGTGCCATGGACCTCCGCCAGGCAGGCGTTGACCCAGGCCCGCGCCGGCTCCAGGCTGTCGAACAGGCGGAAGTTGGTCTTGCGCCGGGCGAACAGTTCTTCAAATTTGGCGATCATCAACTGCATGCCCTCGACCTCGGGTGAGGCGACCCAGGCCAGCGCCACGGGCAGGTTGGCACTTTCGTGGAAGCGCTCCAGCCCTTGCCCATAGGCGGCAAAGGCCTCGGGGGACATCAGTGCGCTCGTGTGCCAGTGCACCAGGGCGGCGATCCGGCGTCCCGGCTTCCACTGTTGCACGATCTTGACGCGGGCCGCCGCCAGCGCGTGCAGGGCTTCCAGGTTGAACGGGCCGGTGGCGTCGTAGCACAGGATGTCGCCCTCGGTCCAGATGCGGAATTCGCCGTGCGGCGTAAAGCGGCTGGTGCTGACATCGTTGGAGTGCACCTGGAGCGGGCCTTCTCGGGGGGTGGTCATGGCGTCTCGGGACTGGGGGCGGATGCTTGTCTGGATGGCAGCCTGGGAAAACGCGTGCGAGGAGATGCGTTTTGCAAAAATAAGGTTGACGAGCCTTGACCCCGGCACTGGCTCCACAGTTAGGGCTGCTTGGTTCCCCACCTGACCCGGTTGGCCGCTTCACCATGCGGGAAGGCCCGTCAGCCTCAATTGTACCCACAAGCGCCGAGACTCAGAGCGCCGAGGGCGTGGTGGGGACCGGTTTTTCGGAGGTAAAGCGGAAGCTGTTGCGTCCGGCCGCCTTGGTTGCGTACATGGCGCGGTCCGCTCCGGCCATCAGCTCGGCGGCACTGCTTCCGTCTTCCGGGTATTGGCTGATGCCGATGCTGAAGCCGACCTGCAACTCCTGCCCGTCATACAGAATGGGCGAGCGGACACTTTCCAGCAGTTTCTCGGCGATCGAGATGATGTCCTCGCGGTGGGCCGGGTTGTCCAGCAGCACCACAAATTCGTCGCCACCCATCCGCGCCACGGCGTCCGCCTTGCGGGTGGCGGCGCTCAGGCGCATGGCTACGACCCTCAGCACGGCGTCACCACCGTCATGGCCCCAGCGGTCGTTGATGGTTTTGAAATTGTCCACATCAATAAACAGCAGGGCAAATCGTTCGCCGCTGCGGTGCGCGCGCGCCAGCGCCTGTTCCAGTCGCTCCTGAAAGAGCCGGCGGTTGGGCAGACCGGTCAATACGTCGTGGCGGGCCAGGTGTTCGAGTTCCTGGCGGCTCTCCTGCAGTTCGCCGAGCTGCCGCTTGATCTGGTCTTGCATGTGGTTGAAGCTGCGCGCCAGCACGCCAATTTCATCCCTGCGGTTGATAGTCAGCGTAGCGACTTGTTGCTGGTAGGCAAAGCGCTGCACGGCCTGGCTCATGGAGTTGATGGGGTGGGTCACGGCACGTGCCACCAGAGCGGCCAGCAAGATGCAGGCCAGACACAGGCCCATCACCAGTTGAAGCACGACGGCCCCCAGCTTGTCGGCCTGTTCCAGTACTGCGGTAAGGGGCTGTGCCAGGCCCAGTATCAGGCGGTCCTCATCGCCGCTGACCTGGACGATGCGTCCTATAAACGCAGCGACCACGGGCGTTTTTGCGTAGCCACCGTCCCGCACTTCGACCAGCACCTTGTCGACCTTGCCATTGACCAGGTCGCGGGTGGCGGCAAACTCGTCCTGCACCAGCACCCGGCGTCCTCTGTCAAAGCCAAAGGTCTGCGTGGTGTCGGGGTGGATGAGGAAGTCTCCATTGCGGTTGGCCAGGAACAGCAGGTAGTCCTTGGGCAAATCGGCAGCCAGCGTTGCGAACACACCATTCAGGTCCACGTTGATGACGACCGCGCCGACCGCACGGCCCAGGGCGTCGGTCACTGGGGTGGCCAATATGACGGAGGGTTGCTCCAGCCCGGTGTGCGCACCGCGTTCGTGGTTGATGACGATGCGCGACAGAAAGGTGGCGCCTGCCGGCAGCTTCAGCGTGCCTGACACGTACGGGAAGTGGCCCTTCTCCTGAAGGTCGTCTCCCTGGACGCGCACGAGACGGTCTTCGGCACGGTCCACCCGCACGCGCTCCAGCCCGTTCTCGCTGGCCGATATCAGCCGGATCTGAAAGTAGCCCGGGTTGGCATGCATGACCCGCTCAAAAATGGTGGCCAGCAGGTCTTCTTGCGCAGCCGTTGGTGACTGCACTGCCGCCAGTGCAGCAGGGTGGCTGGCCAGCATGCGCAGGTTGCGTGAAATCTCTTCGCGACTGGTGGCAATGCGGCTGGACAGTACCTTGGTCGTGGTCAGCAACTCGGTTTTTGCGGACTGGACCAACAGGTCACGGCTGGCCTGGTAAGCATAGAAGCCGGTCAAGCCAGAGGCCAGAATGCTGACTCCGGCCAGCAACAGGCCCAGTTTGATGGCAATGCCGAACTTCATGGCGCCAGCACTTTGCTGGCGCGGTCGCCAGCCAGAATGCGTTCCCACAACAGGTTTCTGCGGTCCACGTCTTCCACGGGTTCCAGCCACTTCAGCCGGTCCTGCGGGCGCAGGTAGGGGGACTCTGACGTGGTGTTGGCCAGTCCCTGGCGGGTGAGCAGCGCTGTGCCGGGTTTTGGCTCCAGAAAGTAGTCGATCCACGCCAAGGCAAGCCCCATGTTCTTTGCGCCACGGGTCACGGCCCAGCAATCCAGCCAGGCCAGAGCACCTTCCTTGGCAATGGCATAGCCCACGTCAATTCCCGCCGTTTTGAGTAACTTCAGTTGCTGCGAGCCATAGTTGGCAAACATCAATGCCGCGTGGCCTTTTTTGAAAAGTTCCACCGACTCTTCCGGCTGCGAGTAAAACCCGAGGGCATTGCGGCGCAGCGCAATCAGGTGCTCCACGGCGGCGGGCCATTCCTTGCTGTCCAGGTGAAACGGCGTGGGGTCACCCAGGACCTGGGCTGCAAGCGAAAAATTGTGGCTGCTTCCGTTGTACAGCAGTACTTTGCCGCGGTATCGGGGATCCCACAACGCGCGGATCGACGTGGGGGGCTCGGTGACCTGCTGGCGGTCGTAAATCAGGCCCATTTCGGAGTAGGTGTAGGGAATGGCGAACACCTTGTTGCCATGCACCAAGCCGGGAATGCCCTTGCGGTCACGAAACCGCGGCAGTTGAGCGGCTGTGTTGGGCACGCCTGTGGGGTCGATCGGAACCACCAGACCCGCGCGGATGTAGCGCTGCAGTTCGGCGGTATTCACCGCAAAAACATCAAAATCTTCACCCTTGTTCTTGCTGAGCTTTTGCCACATGACATCGTCGGAATCAATGAATGTGAGCTCCACTTTGGCGCCCGTGCGCTCTTCAAAGACCTTGACCAGGTCCGGGTCCGCATAGCCGGGCCAGGCCAGTACCCGCAGTGTGTCCTGCGCATGCGCACCCATCACCATAGGCAGGAGGGTGGCAATTGCCAAACCACGGAGCAACCGCAGGCAGCGGGAAAGGGACTTTGCCATGTCGCTTATATCGGCATGAGGTGAATGAGCCTTCAGTCTATCGCAGAGAGGGACTCTGCCAATTCTGTGTGGGAAAAAGTTCAGGCCTCCCTGCCAATTAGAATCAGAGCATGTCCTATCTCGTGCTCGCCCGCAAGTACCGCCCCCGCAATTTCACCGAAATGGTGGGCCAGGACCATGTGGTGCAGGCCCTCTCCAACGCGCTGACCACCCAGCGCCTGCACCACGCCTACCTGTTTACCGGTACGCGGGGCGTGGGCAAGACCACGGTGTCACGCATCCTGGCCAAGTCGCTCAACTGCCAGGGCGTGGACGGTACCGGCGGAATCACCGCTACCCCGTGCGGCGTCTGCCAGGCGTGCTCTGATATTGATAGCGGTCGGTTTGTCGACTACACCGAGCTGGACGCCGCCTCCAACCGCGGCGTGGACGAGGTGCAGGCGCTGCTGGAGCAGGCGGTTTACAAACCGGTGCAGGGGCGCTTCAAGGTTTTCATGATCGACGAGGTGCACATGCTGACCAACACCGCCTTCAACGCGATGTTGAAGACGCTGGAAGAGCCGCCCGAGTATCTGAAATTTGTGCTGGCCACCACCGATCCGCAAAAGGTGCCGGTCACCGTGCTGTCGCGCTGCCTGCAGTTCAATCTGCGGCCGATGGCGCCCGAAACGATACGCGAGCACCTGGCCCGGGTGCTGGACGTGGAGCAGGTCAGCTCCGAGGTGCAGGCCCTGCGCCTGCTGGCCCGCGCGGCGCGCGGCTCCATGCGCGACGCCTTGAGCCTGACGGATCAGGCCATTGCCTTTGGCTCGGGCCAATTGCAGGAGGCCACGGTGCGCCAGATGCTGGGCAGCGTGGACCGCTCCTACGTGTTTCGCCTGATCGAGGCACTGGCGCTGGGCGACGGCAAGACCGTGGTCGAAACCTCCGAAGTGCTGCGCCTGAACGGATTGAGCGCCGCCTCGACGCTGGAAGAGATGTCCACTGTATTGCAGCGCATGGCCGTGGTGCAGGCCATGGGCGGTGTGGCCGACGACGATAGCGACCCGGAAGCCAACGACACGGCGCGTCTGGCGGCGCTGATGCCCGTTGACGAAACCCAGTTGCTGTACAGCATTTGCCTGCATGGGCGTGCCGACCTGGGTCTGGCGCCCGACGAATACGCGGCCCTGACCATGGTGCTGCTGCGCCTGCTGGCCTTCAAGCCCCAAGGCGCTGCGCCACTGGCTGAAAAAAAAACTCTAAATAGGACGGCAGCGCCGCTGCAGGCGCCCCGACCCGTAGCGGCTGTTGCGCCGGCGGCAGCCGTGGCGCCAGCTCCCGCTCCCGCAGTTAAACCACCGACCGTAGCGCAGCCGGCCATTGCCAGTACCAGAACGCATGTCGTGCAGCCCTGGGAGGATGCTCCCGAGGCGTTGGCGGCGCCAGCACCGCTACCTGCGCAGGTGCCCGACGCAATGCCGCCCCCCGGCCAGCAGCTGGCCGTGCGGGAGTCGGCCAGACCGGGCGAGCATTCTGCGCAAGCAGACTCGGCGATGGATGCGGAATTTTCTGAGGAATCAGAGGTCAATCAGGCTGTAGCCCCCGTGGAACGTGCGCAACCAGCTACGAAAGTTGTAGCAGTTCCGGTGCGCACGCAAGCCGAATCGCGCTCCGACGTGACGGCGCAGCAGGGTGCGCCCGCGCTGGTGCCCACCGAAGAGGGCGAATTCTGGCACGCGACCGTGCAGCAACTGATCAAAGCCGAGGCCATCAACGCCATGGTGCGCGAACTGGCCTTGCAGTCACAACTGGTGGCGCGCGATACCGACCAGTGGATTCTGCGCGTGGAGCGCGAGTCGCTCAACCAGAGCGGCAGCCGCGACCGCCTGACAAGCGCCCTGCAGAATGCTGGGTTCGGCATCAAGCTGGTCGTGGAAATCGGCCGCGTGACGGATTGCCCGGCGCGGCGTAACAGTGCAGCATTGGCCGAGAAGCAATTGGCCGCTGAAAAGATTATTTTTGACGACCCGTTTGTGCAGTCCATGCTGCGGGACTTTGGCGCGAAAATCGTGCCCGGTTCCATCAAGCCTTTATGAAGGCGGATGCATCCCTGATTAGTTGGGGTCAGAGCACATCGCTTTCGCGAGTGGTCTGACCCGCAAAATTGTTAGTTTATCGAAACCCAAAAGGAAACCCATGTTCAACAAAGGACAACTCGCCGGCCTGATGAAGCAAGCCCAGGCCATGCAGGACAACATGAAAAAGGCCCAGGACGAACTGGGCAATGTCGAAGTCACCGGTGAGTCCGGCGCCGGGCTGGTCAAGGTCACCATGACCTGCAAGCACGATGTCAAGCGCATCACCATCGATCCCAGCCTGCTGACCGAAGACAAGGACATGCTCGAAGACCTGGTCGCAGCGGCCTTCAATGCGGCGGTTCGCAAGGCTGAAGAAACCTCCAGCGAGAAGATGGGCAAGATCACGGCCGGCATGCCCGGTTTGCCCGGCGGAATGAAATTTCCCTTTTGATTGAACTGCGCGAGTGGCTGATTCCAATTCCCTGGACGCGTTGATCCAGGCGCTCAAGCGCCTGCCCGGCGTGGGTATCAAGTCGGCCCAGCGCATGGCGTTTCACCTGTTGCAACATGACCGTGCAGGGGCCGATGCGCTGGCGCGTGCGCTGCAGGCTGCGGTGGTTGGCGTGCGGCATTGCGAACGCTGCCATACCTTCACCGAAAGCCCGGTGTGCCCCACCTGCCTGGACCCCCGGCGCGACCACAGCACGCTGTGCGTGGTGGAAACACCCGCCGACCAGTCGGCACTGGAACGCACGGGCGCCTACCGGGGTTTGTATTTTGTGCTGATGGGCAAGCTCAATCCGCTGGATGGTATTGGCCCGCATGACATCGGCCTGAAAAAACTGTTTGACCGCGCATTGGATGGCCAGGTGCAGGAGGTCATTCTGGCCACCAACTTCACCGCAGAAGGTGAAGCCACGGCGCATGTGATCAGCGAAGCGCTGAAGGCCCGCGGCTTGGGGGTGACCCGCCTGGCCCGTGGCGTGCCAGCCGGCAGTGAGCTCGAATATGTTGACCTGGGCACGATTGCGCATGCCCTGGTGGACCGGCGCTGACTTCGGTCCCCTGGCCGATTCAGCGACCCGCCAAAAAGTCGGGCCGCTCCGTTGGATCAACAGCAGTGGTTTCCTCTTGTTCGCCCTGGAAGATTGAGCGGCTTTGACAATACGCAACCTCGGCAAGTAGTCATTGGGTAACACTTGTTTCCAGCTAAACAAGTCACTGTTCCTTATATCGCAGTGGATGGCAGCCGACCCTCCGCATAAGGTGCCCGATCATGAACAAGGCGATCATCGTCACTATCGCATGGTTGGGATGGCTCATTGCTGCGCCTGTTAGCGGCGCGGATTTTTCTTCTTCTTCCGGCGTCAAAACCGCCCTGCAATCAGTAGCAGTAGCGCAAAACCTGCCGCCTGCAGCCTCGCAGGCTGCCAGTCACCCCGCCACCAAGGAGGTGGTTGCCGGCCTCGCCGATCGTGAGCGCGCATTGGATCTTGCGGCGCAGCTCGACGAACTCGACTATCAAGAATTGGCGGTCTGGGAGCAGATCATTCCGGCGCTGCCCGTTAGGGTGTTGGCGCCTGATGCGCGCGAGCAGGAGAGCGCGATGCGGCTGGGCACCCTGCCGCTGCTCGCCGCACGGCAAAAGGAATACCGGACGATCGAGTTTGAGCTTGGGCGCGGCCTGCCAGCAGCATCGGACCCGGGCGAGGCGACCGATGGCACACAGATTGCGCGTCTGGCGTCGATTCGTGAGTGGTCGGACCTGGTCGAGCAGGCACAACGCCAGACCCGCACGGCGCTGGACACGGTGCATGTCGTTGCGCTGGCGCGGGCGGCGAAAGCAGGCGTGCGTCTGGATGCGACTGCGCTCGCTGCGCTCAGCCGGATCCGCGAACGGCGCGGCCGGATTGAGGCCGCGCATGCCGAGGCCACGACGGCTTGGGAGGTCAGCCGTGAGGCGGCGCAGTTCGAGCGGCTGCAGCAAGGCCTTGGGCTTGCTGCAGCGATGGCGCAGGCGGCGGCGGACGCCGAGAGCAGCAGTGAAGACTTGCGCAAGCGTGCCGCAGAGGCTTCGTTGCCAGCGTCACTGCGGGAGGTGCTGCGCATTACAGCGGAGGTGCTGCGCACGACCGCCCGGGTTCAGGGTCGCTGGGCGGCGGACCAGGTCGAAATGGTCGGCTGGCAAGGCGAGGGCTTCCTGGCCGAGCCGCGCAAGGTCGATGTCGCTGACACAGAACTCACGGCCTTGTTGGCGGAAAGGCGCCGGCTTGCGACCGCGTTGCGCGCATCGCTGGCGGCCCGTGTGGTGACGTTGACCGAGTTGAAGTCGCTGGCAGCGCAGCGTGAGCGCATCCTGGCTGATGCCGGCTATCTGTCGCCCACTGAGGATCAACGTCGCGCCTATTTCACCGTGCAACAGGCCACCGCCGCTACATGGTTGCAGATGGATGCGCTTCGGGTTGCGGCAGGCGTCATCGCCAGCGCCGAGGCGGGTGAGCGCGCCCTCGCCGTCGAATTGCTGGGGGTGAAGCTTGAAGAGCTGGTGCTGCTTGAGGATCAGTTGCAGACACTGGCGACAGGACGGCTGCTCGACACGACCCCTCGTCTGGCCGATCCGCGTCTGGCGGCTGCGGCGACCCGATGGCAGCGTGACATTGACACGCTGCAAGCCATCGACGGCCAGTGGACGGCTTGGCGCAAGGCGTGGGACGAGCGCGGCAAGCGCGAGGAGGGCGAGCTCGCTACGCTGCGCCTCCTGGTGGCGCGGGTCAATGACTTGTGGGCCGTGCGAATCGGGTCGCTCATCAGGGCCTTGCCCCGGTCTGCGGCCGACGACGATGTCGGCCGCTTGACCACCATCATGGTCAACAATGCCGGCGCGCATTCCCAGACCCTGTCCGGCATTGAGCGCGACCTTCGCCGCGTGCGCGAGGAGGGTGAGGCAGACCCTGTGGTGGGGGCGGTGTTCAAGGCGGCTGGCGCGTTCCGCTGGAGCCAGGCGTCGGCCGGCTTGCGTGATTTGCCGCGACGCTTTCACCAGGTCGCGCGGCTGCGCGATGCCAGAAATCTTGTGCCTGTCGCGCTGAACCCGACCTTGCCTGTGGTGCAGCGCCTGGGCGCGCTGATGTCGCTCAGCGAGGCCCTGGGCGTGCCGTGGCTGGCGCTGGGCAGTGGCCAGGAATTGCGGGTCGTCACCGAAGTGGCCGGAGAGACCTACCAGCTTGAGGGTCTGGCCCAAAACGCGCCGCAGCTAACGCGTCAGCGCGAGGTTTTCGTCGGCGTTCCCATGCAGTTCATGGCGGTCGCGATGACAGGTGTGCAACTCGCCCAAGCCGGTGCGCCATCGAGTCAGCGCAATCCGATTGATCTCGATCCGAGAATCAAGAGCGTCTTGCGGGTGACGGCTCAGGCCTACACAGAAGCCGAGCAGAACTGGCCGATCTACCTTTCGATGCCCTTTGTAGGCGCGGCGGTTGGGGCATGTATTGGGTCTTGCGCTGGCCCAGGTGGAACCTGGGCCGGGGCCGTGGCAGGCTTTAAATTTGGCGGAGGTGCCGCCGCGACCGCCGTGGGCCAGGATGCCATCGCTGGCGGGTACAAAGTAGCCATCAAGGGGGCAACTGCCGAGATTCGGCGGGCGCTACCCGCAGACTACACACGGAGCCGCGATTTCCTGGCACGTTCTCAACAGTACACGGAAAGGGGCGTGGACTTTGGGCAGGCCGTGACCGGCTTGATCTCTTCGGGAACCAGGTATCTGACCGGAGGAGGAACTGACAAGTTGCGGAGGTTGGAGGGGTTACGGGTGGAGCTCGCTGAGGGGCGGCCAACTTTGAGCGCGCTCAATCGTCAAATCAGGGAAGTCGCGGCACGGCTGGGAGGCCCGCTGTCGGGGGATACCCGGCGCGACCTGACGAGGACTCTTGTGAAATTGCGCGAGGCAGACAAAAACGTGACGGACATTCTTCGGCAAGCGAGGGCGCAAGAGGTTCTTCTGACCAGTCAGGGCGTGAGGCTGGGATCAACGGCCAGAGCCGGGGTGCTGGGCTCGGCCGCAGCCGATCAGCTTGCCGACTTGAATGACATCTCAGGACCGCTACGCGCCTCCGACGGGAACGATCGGGCCGTAGAAGTCTACGACTATCTTGAAAAAACCCTCAAAAATTTACTGCAATCGGTGACGACGGTGCTTGATCGATCGACTGCCAGCAGCCAGTCGCCAACCGCTCAGGGCGCGGGCGCGTCCGCAGGCGATCCTGAGGGCGATAAGGCGGTGCAGGGGTATGGCGGAAGCGAACAACAGCGGAGTGCCGGGCAGATCCAGCGATCGGCAGCGACGGTTACCCTGCAACGTGATCGGCCAAGCTCGGACAAGCTGCTGGAGTCTCTCGATACATTGCAGCGGGAGATGGTCGGGCAGTGGGAGGACAAGAAGGAGCGAGAAAGGTTGCGCCGCATCCAGGAAAAGGAAAAGAAAGACAAGGAAAAGAAAGACAAAGAGACGACGACGGTTCAGGACGAGATCAAAAAACCGGTCAAGCCGGACACGCCAGCCGTGGAGACCGAGCCATCCGGCCCGGAGCAAAAGTACTGGTACGGTTTCGATGCCGTGATCTCCTACAAATTCAAGGGTGCATCGTGCACCCAAACCGTGTCCGGGGAAGTCTTCGGCACCCGTGACGATGCGGAGCAGGCGCTGCGCGACGAGACAGCAAAGGCGATGCGCACTGATGCCAGCAAGCGCAGCGATGTGATGCCGGTGCGGCAAGGAATTTACGCCGGGCCATCGAAAATCAGGCCCACCTACTCTGGGCCGACCGGCCTGAAGGCGGTGCAATGCGGCAGCGTGACGACAGTCACCCCGCAGACTCGCCAATGGTACGTGCTGGAAGCGGTCATCAGCTTCACCACCAAGGCCGACGCAATCGGTAAAACGACCGCGATATTAGTATGGGGTTCGAAGAAAGTGGACTGCAGGGCAACATCTTGGTCGGCGCTTCAACTCTTGCCAAGTGAGTTACAGGAGGCGCTTCGAATCGCGGGGGAACAACTGGCGCAGCCCAGAGCCATCTACCCAAGTGGCGCGCGCGTAGTTTCTACGCGTGTGTTTCAAGGACCTTCGGCGACTCAACTCAAGGCACCGGCTTACAAACAGGAGTGTGGGAAACCATACTGAAAGCCGCAAAAAGAAAGTTATAGCCATGGTCCCTACACGAAATTTGTTGACTGCCCCGTCAATACACCAAAGAGCGTGGCGGCTCTTTCTGGCAACCCTGCTGTGTACGCTGGCTTTTTCTGCGGCGGCGGAGTTGGGCATGGGAGTACGTGACACGCCAAACGGTGCAGGCGTCGAAGTGACGCAGGTCCTGCCGGGCAGTGTCGCCGCGCAGGCCGGACTCCAAGCGGGTGACATCATCCTGGAGGTCGAAAAAAACGCGGTCACCAGTGCCGAACAATTTGCCCAGCGGGTAAAAAGCGCACCTGACGGCACGTCATTTTCGATCCGTATTTCGCGCGAAGGCTGGGAGCGCGATCTGCTCTTGCAACCGGCTGTTGCCGCTGTGTCTGAGCCAAAGAAATTCGGGCTGCGGCTGGTGGATCAGACACCCGGGCAGCCTCCCGGCCACGGTGCACAAATCGTCGCGGTGATGCCATCCAGTGCAGCGGCACGCGCCGGGCTGAATCCGGGTGATGTGGTGACCCAGGTCGAGGGTCGCAAGCTGGCCCGGGCCGGCGATCTCATTCTGCTGATGCAGGACACCGCGGCGCAGAATAGACCGCTGCGCCTGACGGTGGCGCGGGAGGGGTGGGAGAAAGAAGTGTTGCTCACTGCGGGTGCCAAGCCGGCACCGGTGGCTGCGGCCGACTGGGCAAGTGCCGACCAGGTGTCTGCTGCGGCAGCGCCACGGCCTGCCCAGCCTGCAACGGACGCCGCCAAGCGTGTGCCGCCGGCCGGGCCGCAGCAGTATCCGCCGGCCCGCGTCGAGATGTCTCTGGACGACGCTGCCTCCAGAGCGTATGCGGCGGAACTGGATCTTGCTGACGCAAATTACCGAAGTGCCAATTGGCCGGAGGCGGAACGTCACTACCAACTGGCGATCCAGCGTGTGCCCAATGATCCCGCCACGTGGGGCAGACTGTGCCATGCACTGATCATGCAGCAAGAATTCAAGGAAGCTGTCGGTGCCTGCAGCCAGTCGCTGGCTTTGGGCGGGCCCCAGCCCGCCACCTTGAATAATTTGGGTTACAGCCATTTCAAGCTGGGCGCGCTGTCCGAGGCCACGGCAGCCTACCTCAGAGCTGTCGAGCTTGCCCCCCAGTGGGCGACGCCCTATTCGGGTTTGGGTGCGGTGTATTTGACGCAACAGGACTGGGTGCAGGCCGAGAAATACTACCGGCTGGCGCTGGAGCGTGATCCAGGCAATGCGGCAGACCGGCAAGCCCTGGAGGGCGCTGTGAGAATGCAGCGCAATGTGGGCGAAGTGCGCCAGGTGCCGTCGGATTCCAGTCGAGCGCCATCTTTCGCGACAGCGGGTCCCGCGGTGGCAGCTGGCAATTTGCAGCGGCAGTCTGCGCAACCTCCGCCTCTGGTTGGCACCGCCACGGGGCGTGCGGTCGGGTCAGGAGAAGCGGTGCCGGACGGGCGTAAGGCGATTATTGCTGTCGGTGATTTTCAGGTGAAGGCGGCGGGGGCAGGGCAGTTCATCGGTGACGGCATGCGCGAAATGCTGGTCACCACGCTGCACAACAGCGGCAACTATGTCGTCGTCGAGCGGATGGATTTGCCGCGTCTGGCGGCCGAGCAGGCACTGTCGCGCTCACGCATGGCGCGCCCAGGTGCAGCGATCGGCGAGAGCCAGATGGATGTGGCCGAAATCATGGTGTATGCCGCCGTCACAGAGTTCGAAAGCGAAGCCAAAGGCGGCGGTGTGCAGTTGGGCATCCCCAACCTGCCGCTCAATCTGGGGCGTCAATCCAAGACTGCGCACATGGCAATCGACATGCGTGTGGTCGATGTGGCAACGGGCCGCCTGATTGCAGCCCAACGCATCCCCGGCGAGGCGAGGTCGTCGCAAACCAGTGTCGGAACCGTCCTGTCTGTCGGTGGCACTTCCATCCCGACCAGCCTCGGCGCTTTCAAAAACACGCCGATGGAACAGGCGATACGTGAATGCATACAGAAGGCGACGGCGTACATCACCAGTAATACGCCACAGCAGTATTTCCGGCACCAGTAAGAGCCGTGTATGCGTTGGTCGAACCAGGTCACCGTGATGGGCACGATCGTGCTGGCGGTGTCGGAATCTGTAATTACGCTGAGGTCCGGTTGGACTCGTCAAGAATGTAACCGTCAGGAGTATGGGCTGTGAAGAATCATGAATTGGCTGCAAATTCTTGCAGAAACCCCTGCGCCATTTGGGTGGCATGGGGTGTTGTGTTGGTGTCGGTGTTCGTGCTGGCTGCTTGCGCGTCATTGCCGAGCAGGCAGGAGCGTGTATATCCAGACACTTATGAGATCGGCGTTGACAGGGCCACGCGCCTTGCAGCCAGGGCCCTGCAGGAAATGGGCTTTCTGGTGTTCAACCAGAACGAAGCCGCCGGCTATGTGCATGGTCACAAGATCGAAAAGGACCCGATGGGCTTTGCCGTAACTTTCAACCTCGAAGTCAACTTTGTGCGCGACGCTGGCGGAGCACTGCGTATGGCGGCTGTGTGCACGGCCGGCAAGGAGGTTGCCCTGTCGACTTATCAGGGGGAGGCCGTTGCCCAGTTCGTGCAGACTTTCGACCGAATGATCCAGACCGAGGCCAGCAGGCCGCGAGCACCGGCAGCACCGCGAACGCCGCTTGGTCCGGCGCAGAAAAAGGAGTATGAGCTGTAGTGGCTTGCCCTTACCTGTTTCAGCGGGCACATTCATGCCGTGACTGGCTTGTGCTGGCGGCCTTGCTGCTGTGGTTCACTGTCGCGCGTGCCGCAGGCGGCTTGGGTTTGAGCGTGGCGGATGCGCCGAGTGGAGGCGTAACGATAACTGCCGTGCTGCAAGGCAGCCCGGCCGCGATCGCCGGGATTGAGGCAGGGGATGTGATCGTGGCATTAAAGTCCCAGGCCATTGCCAACGCACAACAATTGGCCGCGCTGGTGCGCGCGCACCCAACGCAGTTGCCGCTGGAACTCACAGTTTCACGCGCCGGCTGGACACGCAGCCTTCAGCTTTTTTTGGACACAACCGCTTTGGCCTCAGCACGGGAGAATGTTGCACAGGAGAATACAGCGTCTGCCGAGCAGCGCGAATGGGAGCAGCAGGGTGACCGCCACGCCTACGCGGGGCGGTTCAGCGACGCCGTTGCCGCCTATCGCAAGGCACTTGCCGCAGGCCCGCCCAAGGCCAGTATCTATCACGGGCTGGGCTGGAACTACTACAACCTGGCCCGCTACCCGGAGGCCGATCAGGCTTTTCGCCAGGCGCTTTCCATGGACCCGGACAATGCGAATACCCTGCTCACCATGGGCACCACCCAGCTGCAGTTGGGGCATGTCGACGCCGCGCGAGATTACTGGCAAAGGGCATCTACGCTGGACCCCGATGGCGAAGTCGGCAACATCGCCCGCACCAATCTGGCCAAGAACGCCTTTAACGCGCAACGCAAAGGTGCCGGTCCAACCGTGGCTGGCCGCAGTGATGGCAGAAAAGCGATCATCGCAGTAGGCGATTTTCAGGTGAAGGCCGCCACGGCTTCGACAGAGATAGGTGACGGGTTGCGTGAGATGCTGCATACCGCACTGCTCAATAGCGGCTACTTTATCGTGGTGGAGCGGATGGATATTCAGGGTTTGGCGGCCGAGCAGGCGCTGTCGCGTTCCCGCATGGCGCGGCCCGAGAGTGCCTTGGCTGAAGGGCGCATGGACGTGGCCGAAATCATGGTTTATGCCGCAGTGACCGAGTTTGAGCCGTGGGCCAAGTCGGCCAACTGGTTCAACGTCATACCCAAGGCGCCGTTGGCCATTAGCCAGAAATACAACGAGTCGCACATGGCGTTGGACGTGCGCGTGGTGGACGTCGTATCGGGACGGGTGCTGTCAACGCAGCGCATCCCTGGCCTGGCAATCACCATGCAGGCATCACTGTCCGCTATTCTGCCGGGCACTGGCGTGGGCATTCCGGTTAGTCTGGGCATGTACCGCAGCACGCCAATGGAACTGGCGATTCGCGACTGCATTCAGAAATCAGTGATGTATGTCATCAACAACACGCCGGAGGACTACTTCCGTCATCGCTAGCAGCCGGTCGGATTTGAACAGGAAAAATCCGTGAAACAGGGGGCGCTACAACTTTGTTCACGCGTTTATATCAATGATAATCTCACGCTTTTTCAATTCAAATTCACCATGACATCTGCCCGTTTTACCGTTGCCTACTGGTGCGTCCTGATCGCAGCCCTGCTTCCGATCATCTGTTCGGCCATTGCCAAGTCGGGCATGTTTGGCAAGCCTCGCCGTGAAGGCGGCTTCGACAATGAAAATCCGCGGACTTGGCTGGCCAAACAGAAGGACTGGCGCGCCCGTGCCAATGCCGCGCAAGCCAACAGCTTTGAGGCGCTGCCGTTTTTCATGGCCGCCGTCATCATCGCCCACCAGCTCGGTGCGCACCAGGGCCGGCTGGATATTCTGGCCTTCCTGTTTGTGGTTCTGCGCATCCTGTACGTCATGATGTATGTCGCCGGAATGGCCAATATGCGCAGCATCGTGTGGTCATTGGCCTTCGCGCTGAATGTGGCCATTTTGTTCATCGGCTATCGCTGAAGCATTTTTCCGAGCCTGCGCACGGCCCAGGTTCCGAATCAGCGTTTGGCTATTCGTATCGCAGGCGCTTTGCGTGAAGCGACCCGGCGCGGCGCTGCCTTGTGGGGAGCTGCCCGGGTGGCATTGCCGCTTCTGGCCTGGCTTGCCGCCAGAAAGACCACAATTTGTTGACCGGGCTTGAAGCCGGCGGACACCCCCACCTTGTTCCATTGCGCCACCTGGTCGGCGCTGACCTTGTATTTGCGGGCAATGCTGGCCACGCTGTCGCCTTTGACGGCGCGCACCTGCGTGCGTTTGAGCACGACCTCGGGGGCCACTGAGAGCTGGCCGTTATCGGCCACCTTGACGGCCACGTCCTGGTTCATGGTGGTGGAGCGGGGCACCAGCAGGGACGAGCCGGCCTTGATCACCACCCGGGGTGGGATGGCGTTGACATTGCGAAAATCGGCTTCGCTCATGCCGACCCGTTTGGCTGCGTCAGCGGTCCGCATGGTGGTTGGCGCCACCCACACGGTCCAGCTGGCCAGGCGGCCACCGGCATAGGATTCGAGGTTGCTTTGAAAGACCTCGGCGTTGTCCCACGGTAGCAAGACCTGCGGTGTGCCGGCTGCCATGATGACCGGACGGTTGATGGAGGGGTTCAGTGCCTTGAAGTCCTCCAGGGGGACTTCGGCCAGCCGTGCGGCCAGCGCCACGTCAATATCGCGGTGGATGGTGACTGACTGGAAGTAGGGGTGGTTTTCGATCAGCGGCAGCTTGGAGTTGAAGGCATCGGGTCGGGACACGATGTTTTTGATCGCCTGCAGTTTGGGTACATAAAACCGGGTTTCCATGGGCATGTTCAGGTCCATGTAGCCAACCGGCTGTCCCGTGCGCTGGTTCTTGGCAATGGCGCGTCCGACACTGCCCTCACCCCAGTTGTAGGCCGCCAGTGCCAGATGCCAGTCACCAAACATGCCGTAGAGTTTTTGCAGGTAGTCCAGCGCCGCGCGGGTGGATGCCAGCACGTCGCGCCGGTCATCACGAAACGCATTTTGCTTGAGTTCAAAGTACTTGCCGGTCGCGGGCATGAACTGCCACATGCCGGCCGCCTTGGCGCCGGACACCGCTTGTGGATTGAAAGCACTCTCGATAAAGGGCAGCAGCGCAAGCTCGGTAGGCATGTTGCGCAGTTCCAGCTCTTCGACGATGTGGAACAGGTATTTTTTTGACCGCTCGGTCATGCGAAAGATGTAGTCCGGGCGGGTGGCGTACCACTGTTCGCGGTCATGCACGAGGTCATTGTCCAAGTCCGGCATGGCATAGCCCCGGCGAATCCGGTCCCACAAATCAACGGGCGGCGCCAACGACACCACCGTACGGGAGGCGGTTTGCTGTGCAAAAAGGGGGGCGAAGGGGGGATGCGCGCCGGACGAACTGGTGTAAGGCGCGCGGGGTGGGCGCATGCCCATGCCCATTTCGCGGCTGGGTTGCAGCGTGATGCCGTTGCCGTCGCCCGTTGCAGCGTGGTCCTGTTGGACTGCGGACGGGGTGGTCGCGCAACCCGTCAGCCACAGCAGCGCAATGACGCTCCAGAGTTTCAATGATTTCATCGGTATTGGTTTTTCCATTGGCGCAGCGTGGCAAACGTTCCGTTTTGCTCCACGCTGTGTGCATCAAACCGTTGGGCTGATGCGATGATGGTCGGCTGATCACTGCGCAGGAAGGGGTTGATCTGGCGTTCCGTCTCCATGGTGGAGGGCAGGGTGGGTTGACTGTGCTTTCGCAGTGTTTGGCACCTGGCTTCGTAAGCCACCAGTTGCGGGTTATCCGGTTCGACCTCAAGGGCAAATTTCAGGTTGCTCAAGGTGTATTCATGGGCGCAGCATACGCGAGTGGCGTCCGGCAGCGCGGCCAGCAGACGCAACGATGCCAGCATCTGAGCGGGCGTACCCTCAAATAACCGTCCGCAGCCGCCGCTGAACAGGGTGTCGCCGCAAAACAGCAGGGGTGCTTCGCCGTTGATTTTGCAAAAATACGCGATGTGGCCGGCCGTGTGGCCCGGTACTTCCAATACCTGAAAATCCAGATCCAGAAGGCGTGCCGTTTCGCCGCCCGTCAAGCGGCGTAGCGGCTCTGGCATTGGCTCACGCGCCGGGCCGTAGACGGAGGCTCCCGTGGTTTCACGCAACACATCAACCCCGCCCGTGTGGTCGGTATGGTGATGGGTGACTAAAATGCCCTGCAGTTGAACGCCTTCACGTTGCAAAGCCTGTAGAACGGGTTGTGCGTCGCCAGGGTCCACTACCATCGCCCTTTGTCCATCGTGGAGCATCCAGATGTAGTTGTCGGCAAATGCGGGCAATGGTATTAACTTCATGAGTGAACAAATTATAGGTATGCACGACTGGTTCCAGACACCCGCAGGGCGTTACCTGCTGGAGTGGGAGCGTACGCGTGTTGACGCCGCCGTGGTGGATATCTTTGGTTATCACGCTTTGCAGCTGGGCGTTCCGGACCTCGACGGTTTGCGAGCCAATCGCATGCCACACCAGTGGTTGGCCGCCGAGCAATGGTTTGTCGCGCAAGATCGCCCCGTCAGACAGGCTGCCCTTCTGTGCGATTTTGCGGCGCTGCCTTTTCCAGCCAGTAGCCTGGATTTGGTGTTGTTGCCCCACACACTGGAGTTCAGCGCCGATCCCCACGCGACGCTGCGCGAGGTGGAGCGTGTGTTGGTGCCCGAGGGGAGGGTGGTGATTTGCGGGCTCAATCCGGCCAGCTTGTGGGGCTTGCAGCAACGGCGCGGTCACCTCTATCGGAAATTGGGTTTTGGCAATCTGTTCTTGCCCGACGGTGGCGAATTCATAGGCTACTGGCGATTGCGTGACTGGCTGCGCCTGTTGGGATTTGAAGTCGAGGTGGGGGAGTTTGCCTGTTATCGCCCAGGGATGGCGAGCGAAAAATGGTTGCAGCGATTGGAGTGGATGGACAAGGTGGGTGCGCGCTGGTGGCCGATATTTGGAGCGGCCTATTTTCTGGTTGCGGTCAAGCGCGTGCGGGGCGTGCGTTTGCTCGAACCGGGATGGAAGACTGCCCCGGCCAGCGCACGCAAATCGGTGTCTGTTGCTAACCGTGCGCAGAAGACGGATCGAATGGAGACAAAAGTTTGAACGAAGTCGTTATTTATACGGACGGTGCCTGCAAGGGCAATCCGGGCCCCGGGGGCTGGGGCGCATTGCTGCGCTCCCCTGATGGTTCTGAAAAGGAAATGTTTGGGGGTGAGTTGGGCACGACCAATAACCGCATGGAAATGACGGCGGTAATCCAGGCGTTGGCGGCACTCAAACGACCGTGTGTGGTAACCCTGCACCTGGATAGCCAGTATGTGTTGAAGGGGATTACCGAGTGGCTGGCCGGCTGGAAGGCCAAAGGCTGGAAGACCGCCGCCAAGCAGCCGGTCAAGAACGTCGATCTGTGGCAGCAACTGGATCAACTGGCTTCCCAGAATGGGCACAAAATTGACTGGCGCTGGGTCAAAGGCCATGCTGGAGACCCGGGCAACGAACGCGCGGATGCGCTGGCCAACCTGGGGGTGGAGCAGGCGCTGAGACGCTGATGGGTGTTTGCCCTCTAACCCCGTCAACATAGCCGGGTTAAAGTTGTGCAAAGTTGCCTTTCACAGCGCCCGCACTCCGTAGGCGCCGCTGATAATCTGCCTTCTGTATGAATAAAAAAGCCTTGCAAACCGTCTTGCTGCTGGAAGCCATCGCAGCGTCCTTTTTTTTGATCGCCTGCGGCGACAAAGCGGATTCGGGGCCCGCACCCGCTGCCAGTGCTGCCAGCGCACCCGCGTCGGCCAGCCGTGCGCCAGGTGGTCCCATTTCCGTGACGACCTCGGTTGCAAAGCAGCGGGATTTTGATGTCATGCTGGAAGCGATCGGTACGGTGACCGCCCTGTCCAGCGTGGATGTCAAGCCGCAGACCAACAGTGTCGTGACCCGTGTGCACATCCAGGAGGGGCAGTTTGTGAAGGCGGGCGATTTGCTGTTCACACTGGATCCACGGCCGGACGAAGCCAATGTTGCCAAAGTTCGCGCCCAGATGGTCAAGGACGAGGCGGTACTCGCCGATGCGCAACGCCAGTTGGCACGCAGCCGTGACCTGATATCAAAAAACTTCATTTCGCAGGGTGCGCTGGACTCGACTCAGGCCCAAGTGGATGCCCAATTGGCCAATCTGGTTGCCGATCGCGCAGCGCTTGAGGCGGCGCAGTTGGCACTTTCCTACAACAGTGTGCGGGCCTCCGGGGCCGGGCGCCTGGGTGCGGTTAATGTATTTCCGGGTACGGCCGTTCAAGCCAATCAAACTGCACTGGTCACCATTACGCAATTGGACCCCGTCAACATCAGTTTCAGCCTGCCGCAGCGCAATCTTGAAGCCGTGCTGGGTGGATTGAAACTGGGTGGCGCAATAGTCAGTGCGAAACTGCCGGATGCAAAAAGTGACATCAAGGGGCGCTTGCAGTTTGTCGACAACGCCGTGGATGCCGCAACCGGAACCATCAAGGTCAAGGCGCGTTTTGACAATCACGAGGCAAAGCTCTGGCCTGGCGCGTTTGTCAAGGTTGCGCTGGTTTCCAATACCTTGAAGGATGCCGTGGTGATTCCGACCACGGCCATCATCCAGAGTGCGCGGGGCCCCATCGTCTATGTGGCCGATAAAGGAAAGGCGGTGCTGCGCCCCGTCAAGTTGTTGGCTTCGCAAGGCGAGGAGTCTGCTGTGACGGGCATCCCCGTGGGTGATCGGGTGGTGATCGAGGGCCGCCAAAACCTGCGTCCGGACTCACCCCTGGTGGAGCGTACGCCAGGCGCCGCGACCCCTGCGCGCGCCGCTGCGTCTTCGGCATCATGAACCTCTCGGAGCTCTTTATCCGCCGTCCGGTGATGACGGTGTTGTTGAATTTGGCCATTGTGCTGGGTGGGGTGATTGCCTACCGGAGTATCCCGGTGGCGGCCTTGCCGAGCTACGACACGCCGGTGATCAACGTGTTTGCGGCCTTGCCCGGTGCCAATCCCGAAACGATGGCAACCTCCGTTGCCTTGCCTCTGGAAAAGCAGTTCCAGACCATTCCAGGGCTGGCGGTCATCAGCTCCACCAGCACTTTGGGCAATACATCCCTGACGCTGGAGTTCGACGAGGGACGCAATATCGATGGCGCCGCGCTGGACGTGCAGGCCGCGTTGTTGCGCGCGCAGCGGTCCTTGCCCCAGGACATGACGCAGCTTCCCGCTTACCGCAAGGTCAATCCGGCGGATGCTCCGATTTTGCTGGTGGCACTGACCTCTCCGTCAATGCCACTGTCGGACCTGCAGGACTATGCAGAGCACCTGATTTCCCCAACCCTGTCGACCATCGACGGCGTAGCCCAGGTCAACATCTTTGGTTCCAAGCGGTTTGCGGTGCGCGTGCGCGTGCTGCCCGAAGCGGTTGCTGCCCGCAACATCAGTCTCGAAGAACTGTCTGCTGCCCTGCGCGCCGCGAATGTCAATACGCCGGTGGGCACACTGGAAGGTCAGAAGCAGATGCTGACGCTTCAGGCCAACAAGCAGTTGCGCAATGCGGCGGAGTTTTCCGAGCTGATTGTTGCCAGTCGCAATGGCATTCCTGTGCGTCTGAAGGATGTGGCCAATGTCGAGGACAGTGTTGAAACGGTCAAGTCGTATGCCAATTTGAACGGCGAAGCCTCCATCACCCTGGCCATTCTGCGGCAACCCGGTGCCAACACGGTCCGGGTGGTTGATGCGGTCAAGCTGGCCTTGCCCAAGCTGAAAGAGCAGATGCCCCAGTCGGTCAACATGACGTCGGTGAATGACCGATCAGTGTCGGTGCGGGAAGCGCTGCACGATGTATCGCTGACCCTGGTCGGCACGATTGCCTTGGTGGTTTTGGTTATTTTTCTGTTCCTGCGGCGCTTTGTGGCAACCGCCATTCCCACGCTGTCTCTGCCCGTTTCATTGATCGGCGCGGTGGCGCTGCTGTGGGGCATGAAGTACAGCCTGGACAACGTGTCATTACTGGGGCTGACGCTGGCGGTGGGCCTGGTGGTCGACGATGCCATTGTGATGCTGGAAAACATCATGCGCCATGTGGAGAACGGCGAAGGTCCATTCAATGCGGCCCTGCGCGGTTCCCGTGAGGTGGGTTTCACCATCATTTCCATATCCACGTCGTTGATCGCTGTGTTCATTCCGATTTTCTTCATGCCAGGGGTCATTGGCCTTCTGTTCCATGAGTTTGCGGTGGTGGTGGGGTTGGCAATTCTGGTCTCTGCCTTTGTGTCGCTCACGCTGGTGCCCATGCTGGCCAGCCGTTTTTTGCGTGAAGAGCCGCATGACAAAAAGCACAGTTTTCTCATCAATTTTTTTGAGCGCGGATTCAATACGACCCTGAAGCTGTATGCCCGTTCCCTTGACATGGCACTGACGCACCGCAAGATCGTTCTGGGTGTTGCGGCGGTGACCTTTATTGTTACGGCCTGGCTTTTTAATGTCATTCCCAAAGGTTTCTTTCCTGAGGAAGACATTGGCCAGATTACGGTGACCACGGAGGCTGCGGAAGACACCTCGTTTCCCGAGATGGTGCGACTCCAGGAGCGTGCAGCTGCGGCCATCCGGGCTGACGTGAATGTTTTCGCCGTGAGTTCCTTCAATGGTGGCAGTGGTTCGCAAAACTCCGGCCGTATGTTCATTACCCTCAAGCCGCGTGGTCAGCGCCTTCCCATGAAACAGGTCGTTGAGGGACTGCGGCGCAAGTTGCGTGATGTGACGGGCATCAGCGTGTTCATGCGACCCATTCAGAATCTGCAGCTGGGTGGCAGACCGAGCAAGGCGCAATTCCAGTACATTCTGCAAAGTGTGCGGGCAGACGAGTTGAATGACTGGGCCGTCAAGTTGCAGGAGAAATTGCGCGCCGACCCCTTGTTTCGGGATGTGACCAGCGACGCCCAGTTGCGTGGATTGCAGGCCCAGCTCAGCATTGATCGTGACCGTGCCAACGCACTGGGTATTTCAATTGATTCCATTCGGACGGCTCTTTTTGGTGCCTTCGGTGAGCGCCAGGTGTCCACTATCTATCTGCCTACCGATAGTTATCAGGTCATTCTGGAGGTTGCGCCCCAGGCCAAACTCGATGAGAGCGCCATCAACAACATTTACGTGCGTGCATCGTCGGGTGCTTTGGTGCCTCTGGCTTCATTTACGAAAGTGGAAAGAGCCGTCGGACCGACTTCGATCAACCATGTGGGGCAGCTGCAGGCGGTTACGGTATCTTTTAATCTGGCACCCGGGACCGCATTGGGGGATGCCACTGCACGGATTGAGAAAGCCCGCGATGAAATCAACCTGCCAAGCTCCGTGATCACCAGTTACGGTGGCGAAGCGGCGGTCTTCAAGAACTCGCAGGGCAATCAGGCTGTGCTGATCATCTCAGCCCTGCTGGTGATTTACGTGTTGTTGGGCGTGCTGTACGAGAGTTATATCCACCCCTTGACCATTCTGGCTGGCTTGCCTTCGGCGGCGGTGGGTGCGCTGGCAACCCTGATGCTGTTTGGCCAGGATCTGACCGTGATCGCAACCATTGGCATCCTGTTGTTGATCGGCATTGTGAAGAAGAACGCCATCATGATGATTGACTTTGCCCTGGACGCCCAAAGGCACCATGGCATGACTCCGGAGCAGGCCATTCGAGAGGCCTGCGTTCTGCGATTTCGCCCCATCATGATGACTACGCTGGCTGCATTGATGGGTGCACTGCCGATTGCGCTCGGTATTGGTGCTGGTGCGGAGCTGCGCCAGCCCCTGGGACTGGCCGTTGTCGGCGGTCTGGTGTTTTCGCAAGCGGTCACGCTCTACATTACGCCCGTCATCTATCTGGCATTGGACCGGTTCAGTGGTCACGGGCCGGTGACGACCCCGGAGACGTTTACTTCCTGAGCCGTAGCGCTTCACCATGTTGACTGCCCGTTGATCAAAAGCAAAGGATTTTGAATTCGGCAGTCTAGTATGTGACTTTCCTCCCAAGGGTAAGGGGTTGTCATGATGGTTCTGGCGGGATGCGCGTGACCACGGTTTTTGATCCGTTGCGTTTGGGTGCTGTCGCTCTGGATGTCATGGCGGTCAATCGGTGTGATCCAGCAGGTGTTTTGGAGCGCCAAGCGGCCAGGTTACGCCGCTTGTTGATGGAGGCGCAACACGGCTCCACCCTGTACCGCGAGCGCATGCAAGGGTTTGATCCCATGCAGGTGCCCCTGTCGGCGTTGCCCGTTGTGACTCGCACTGAGCTGATGCAGCGGTTTGACGAGTGGGTGACCGACCCAGAATTGACATTGGATAAACTGCGATCATTTACCGTGGACTCGATGTGCTGCGGGGATGCTTTCATGGGCAAGTACATGGTGTGGGAAAGCTCAGGGAGCAGCGGCCAGCCGGGAATTTTTGTGCAGGATGCGCATACCATGGCGGTGTACGATGCCCTGGAAGCCTTGCGCCGTCACCCGCCACGCCCACTCGCACACTGGGTGGACCCCTTGTGCCTGAACGAGCGGATTGCTTTTGTCGGGGCTACCAGTGGACATTTTGCGAGCTATGCGACGATGGAACGCCTGCGTCAACTCAACCCCTGGATGGCACAGACCGCACGCAGTTTTTCCATCCTGCAGCCGGTGGACGCATTGGTCGCCGAGCTCAACGCATTTGCTCCCACCATGATCTCGACCTATCCGACAGCGGCAGCGCTACTGGCAGACGAGGCGATGATGGGAAGCCTGAAGGTCAATGTGCGGGAAGTCTGGACGGGCGGCGAGAATCTGAGCCTCTTGGTACGTGAGCGTGTGCAGCAGGCCTTGGGCTGCGCCATACGCAACAGCTATGGCGCCTCGGAATTTTTGGCCATGGGATGGGAGTGTGGCGCTGGCCATCTGCATCTCAATGCCGATTGGGTGATTCTGGAGCCGGTGGATGAGCACTATCGGCCGGTACCAGCGGGTCAGGCTTCGTATACCGTACTGCTGACGCACTTGGCCAATACGGTACAGCCCCTGATCCGTTACGACCTGGGTGACCAGATTAGCCTGGATTCGCAACCCTGTACCTGTGGTTCACCACTGCCTGTGATCGAGGTTCAAGGACGCCAGGATGAGCCGCTGGAAATGGCTGGCAGGCACAGGCAAACGGTAACGCTGTTGCCAATGGCATTGACCACCATACTGGAAGAGCAGGCCGGAGTGTTTGATTTTCAGTTGCGCCAAAAGGACGATCGCACCTTGGTACTGCGTCTCGGTTCGCGGGGGAGCGAGGCAGCAGCCGCCATGGCACGTTGCCGTGAGGCACTCGAGTCCTTTGCGGCGAGCCAGGGCGTCGCGTCGATTCGGGTGCAAGAGGAGCTGGATCAACCTTTGCTGCGCGGGCGCAGTGGCAAGGTGTGCCGTGTGATGGCACAGCAAGCTTGAAACGGCGGATCAGCCTCCGATATAACTCATCTCCACGCGGCGCCCGCCGCTGCTGGTGTCTGCGGACATCGCTCCGCGCAACTCCGAATAGCGATCCGTACGTGCGCCCCAGATGTGGCCAATGGCCGAGGCGATGTCTTCGTCAGTGGCCTGGCTTCTCACCAGGCTGCGCAGGTCATAGCCCTGGCTCGCAAACAGGCACAGATACAACTGACCTTCAGTCGACAAGCGCGCGCGATTGCAGTCACCGCAGAACGCCTGGGTCACACTGCTGATGACACCAATTTCACCGGCGCTTGGATCATGCGCGCCCGCTGCGTCGGCAAAACCCCAGCGCTGGGCTGTTTCACCGGGGTTGGATGGCTCCAGCGCCACCAGGGGCAGTTCGGTCTGAATATGCTGAATGACCTCGGCGGATGGCATGACATCGTTCATGCGCCAGCCATTGGTGGCGCCCACATCCATGTACTCGATGAAGCGCAGCACAATACCGCTGCCTTTGAAGTGCCGTGCCATGGGGAGAATTTCTTGGTCATTGGTGCCGCGTTTGACAACCATGTTGACCTTGATGGGTCCCAGGCCCGCATCCTGTGCGGCGGCTATCCCTTGAAGCACATCGGCGACCGGGAAGTCGACATCGTTCATGCTGCGAAAAACGGCGTCATCCAATCCGTCGAGACTGACGGTCACGCGCTGTAGTCCGGCCGCCTTCAGTGCCCGGGCCTTGCGCGCAAGCAGGGCGCCGTTGGTGGTCAGTGTCAGGTCCAAAGGGCTCCCGTCCACGGTGCGCAATGCCGCCAGTTTTTCAACCAGCACCTCAATGTTCTTGCGTAGCAGAGGCTCGCCGCCAGTCAGCCTGATTTTCTGAACACCGTGGTTCACAAACTGCCGGGCAATGCGGGTGATTTCTTCAAAAGACAACAGGGACGCGTGGGGCAGATACGGGTAGTCCTTGTCAAAAACTTCCTTGGGCATGCAGTAGCTGCAGCGAAAGTTGCAGCGGTCGGTGACACTGATGCGCAGGTCGCGCAAATGGCGTCCCATGGCATCGGTAACCAGGCCCTGCGCGGCGATGCGGCTCTGGGGCAGCAGCGAAGCGGCAGGGACTGGCAGGGTGCCTGCGCGCAGATCGACCAGCGGCACAACTTTGGGGCTAAAACGTTCCGTCATGGTGCCTATTGTCCATAAAAAAGCCCGCTTGCGCGGGCTTGATTCAATCGGGCTCCATTAGCCGCCGTGGATTTTCATCATGAGTGGAACGATCAACAGCGCCACGATGTTGATGATCTTGATCAAAGGATTGATGGCAGGACCAGCGGTGTCCTTGTAGGGGTCACCCACGGTATCGCCGGTTACGGCTGCCTTGTGGGTTTCAGAACCCTTGCCACCGTGGTGGCCGTCTTCGATGTACTTTTTGGCGTTGTCCCAGGCACCGCCGCCGGTACACATGGAAATCGCCACAAACAGACCGGTCACGATGGTGCCCATCAGCAAGCCACCCAGCGCCGCCGGGCCCAACACCAGTCCTACCAGGATGGGTGCAACCACGGGCAACAGACTTGGGATCATCATTTCCTTGATGGCAGCGGTGGTCAGCATATCCACTGCGGTGTCGTACTCGGGCTTGCCCGAGCCATCCATGATGCCCTTGATGTCGCGGAACTGGCGGCGCACTTCAACCACCACGGAGCCCGCTGCACGGCCGACAGCTTCCATGGCCATGGCGCCAAACAGGTAGGGGATCAGGCCACCGATGAACAAACCAATGATGACCATGGGGTTGCTCAAATCGAAGGTGATGTGGCGTCCGTAGGCTTCCAGCTTGTGGGTGTAGTCGGCAAACAGCACCAGTGCAGCCAGACCGGCCGAACCGATGGCATAGCCTTTGGTGACCGCTTTCGTGGTATTGCCCACCGCGTCCAGTGGATCGGTGATGTCACGCACGCTTTTTGGCATTTCGGACATTTCCGCAATACCACCGGCGTTGTCGGTGATGGGGCCATAGGCGTCAAGTGCCACCACAATGCCAGCCATGCTCAGCATGGAGGTTGCTGCGATGGCAATGCCGTACAGGCCTGCCAAGGCAAAGGCGGTGTAGATGGCCATGCAGACAAAAATGACTGGCCATGCGGTTGAACGCATCGAAACGCCGAGACCGGCGATGATGTTGGTGCCGTGGCCCGTGGTGGACGCCTGTGCGATGTGCTGCACGGGGCTGTATTGCGTACCGGTGTAGAACTCGGTGATCCACACCAGAGCGGCCGTCAGCACCAGGCCAACAGCGCAGGCACCAAACAGCTTCATTTGTGCGCCGGTTCCGCCCAAGGCGTTGTCAGCAATCATGGACTGGGTTACAAAGTAGAACGCGATCAGCGACAGGACACCGGCAACCGCCAGGCCCTTGTACAAGGCCGGCATCACGTTTTTCATGCCAGGCGATGCCTTGACGAAGAAGCAGCCAATGATGGAGGCCACAATCGACACGGCACCCAGAGCCAGCGGATAGACCACCGCGCTCATGCCGCCACCGGTGACCAGCAGCGCGCCCAGCACCATGGTGGCGATCAGCGTCACCGCGTAGGTCTCGAACAGGTCGGCAGCCATGCCAGCGCAGTCACCCACGTTGTCGCCCACGTTGTCGGCGATCACGGCGGGGTTACGTGGGTCGTCTTCCGGAATGCCGGCTTCGACCTTGCCCACCAAGTCGGCACCGACGTCCGCACCCTTGGTGAAAATACCACCGCCCAGACGGGCAAAGATGGAGATCAGCGAGGAGCCGAAGGCGAATCCGATCAACGGGTTCAGCAGTGCCGCCATATTGCTGGCAGGCGTCAGGTTGCCGTTGCCGACCAGGAACCAGAAGAACCCGGTAACACCCAGCAGACCCAGTCCCACGACCAGCATGCCGGTGGTTGCGCCGCCGCGAAACGCGACGTCCAGCGCCGGGCCAATGCCACGGGTGGCCGCCTGGGCCGTGCGCACATTGGCTCGCACCGACACATTCATGCCGATAAAACCGCAAGCGCCTGACAACACAGCACCGACGACAAAGCCGATTGCGCTCAGTTGGTCCAGAAAGACGGCGATCAAAATTGCCAGCACCACGCCGACCATGGCAATGGTCTTGTACTGGCGTGCCAGATAGGCAGCAGCACCGGTTTGAATCGCAGCAGCGATCTCTTGCATGCGTGCATTGCCTGCGTCCTGCGAAAGGATCCAGCTGCGCGCCCAGAAACCGTAAGCTACGGCAATGAAGCCGCAGACGAGCGCCAGAATCAGCGCTGAGTTGCCTGTCATAAATATCTCCTCTACTGTTGTTTCGCGAAGGAAGAGGCAACGCCAGGGATGCCTCCACTGCGTTGCTTCCTCTAAGCTCCAGCCCAACAGAGCGTTGCGGAGATGATTGGCCAACGGGCGGACTGTAACTTGAAAAAACAGGCTTTTTTGTCAGCGCAAGTGTTGAGTCAGTAAAATGAGGGTAAATACTGATCTGCGACAACATTTTTACCAAGCATAGAGAGTTCACATGTCCCTCGACAACGTCACCCCCGGCAAAAACGCCCCCGAGTCTTTCAACGTGATCATCGAAATTCCGATGAACGCTGATCCGGTCAAATACGAAGTGGATAAGGCGACCGGTGCCATTTTTGTGGATCGCTTCATGAGCACATCCATGCACTACCCGTCGAACTACGGCTATGTGCCCAAAACCATTTCTGGTGACGGTGATCCGGTCGATGTTCTGGTGATCACACCGGTACCGCTGATTCCGGGTGTTGTGGTGACCTGTCGCGCCATCGGCATCCTGAAAATGGAAGACGAGGCAGGCATGGACGGCAAGGTGCTGGCCGTGCCGACTGACAAGATTCTGTCGCTGTACAGCCGCTGGCAAAAGCCCGAGGACCTGAGCCCGGCCCGTTTGAAGACCATCGCCCATTTCTTTGAGCACTACAAAGACCTGGAAGAGGGCAAGTGGGTCAAGATTCTGGGATGGGAAGGTCCCGAGTCGGCACGCCAGGAAATCATGGACGGCATTGCCACCTACAACCAACAGCTGGCCAAAGACGCAGCGGCTTAGCGTTCAGGGTTTGGGTAAACCATCCGCAGCAGGCGGGTGGTGCGCTCGAACGGTTTCCATTGTCCGGTGGGTTGGGCAAGCCTGTCCGCGACAGCCCACCAGGCGCTGGGATTCAAACCCAGGCCAACGTGGCTGGCAAATACCTCGATGTTTTCGGTATCAGGATTGCGGGAGCAGGGTGCCTGAATGCTGGCTGGCCAGGCAACGACACCATCCGTCCTGGAAAAAATGGACGTTGTGGGAACCGGTGGCGCTGCAGGCAAATCAAATCTTTCGGTTGCTTCTGAAATATCCCGCCCGCTGGTGAGTTCATACAGACGCCACGCGTTGGTGCTTTTGTGTGAGCCTGCAAAGGGTGTACCCAATGTAATGACGCTGCGAACGCAGTCGGGCAGTTCCTTTGCCAGTTCTCGGGCATAGATGCCCCCCAGGCTCCATCCGATCAGACTCACCTTCTGGCCGGTTGCTGCATAGGTGTCCATGACCTGGCGTTTGGCGGTATCCAGAATGCCAGCTCGCGGCCCAAAATTGTGACCCTGGTTCCATCCAGAGATGTCGTAACCCAGATTGCCCAGGTAGCTGCGCAGGGGCAAGGTCGATCCGTCGCTTGCCGATAGCCCCGGGATAACAATGACCGGATGGCCATCGCCAGCGGGCGCACGCGCCAGTGCGGGCCAGCAGGGCAGTACCGACCACAGTTCCCATGGAGCGCGAAATTCCAGGGCAATCAAAAACGCGCTGGGCGCCGGGGCGTGGTGATCGGTGTCTAGCGTGCGCGCATTTGCCATGATTGGTTTTGAGCCGTAACAGTCTTTGCTGGTGAAATTGCCTAGGACAGTAGCAGGATTTGACGGTGCGCTTCACCCTGCTGCATCTGCGGGGTGAGGATTTCGCTGCTATTCGTCACCTAGGTGACTGCGTCGTGGATTTTCAATGGACAGTAACGGCGTGTATGATCATCCGTAACGCCTGCATTGAGAGTGAACGTCAGCCTTTTAAGTCAAGGAAATAGCCATGCAAACCGTACAGAACTCTCCCGCATTCGATCAGAGGTCCAAGCCAGCCGCTTCAGTGGTTGCCGACTCGGGGCAGTACCTGACGCTGCGTTTGGGCGATGAGGACTACGCCATCGACATCATGCGCGTGCAGGAGATTCGTTCCTACGAAGAGCCTACCCGGATGGCAAACTCGCCCAGTTTCATCAAGGGCGTAGTGAACTTGCGCGGGGTCATTGTTCCCATTGTGGACTTGCGCATGAAGCTCAATATTTCCAAAGTGGAATACAACGAGTTCACCGTGGTGATCATCCTGAACGTGCGGGGTTCGGTGATCGGTGCCGTGGTGGATGCGGTCTCTGATGTTGTGACGCTGGATGCCAAGACCATCAAACCTGCGCCGCAGTTTGAATCGGCAATTGATGCCCGTTTTATCCTGGGCCTGGCCAACGTTGGCGATCGCATGTTGATCGTCATGAACATGGAAGCATTGCTGAGCAATGCCGAGTTGGGCATGGTCGCTACGGCTTAACGCCGATTGCCTTTTTACGAGCGGTTTTTCGCGCCGTTGACTTGGGCTGTTCGCTTATCCCCAGGGCGGCTTCCAGTTCCATGATGGCATTGTGCGTGTAGTCGAGCATGCGCTGCAAGGCGGGCACCGAGCGGCGGCAGGCAATATAGCCAAATCCCAGATTGTCACCATAGCCACTGATGGTGATGTTCAACGCCAGGTAATGGGTGGGGATGGACACGGGATAGGCCTCATCCAGCCGGGCTCCATTGAGGTACAGCGTTTCCCTTGGACCTGGCACGTTGGATATGACCAGATTGAACAGCGGGTGCTTCTGCGCAGTACCCATCACCATGCCCGCTCCAAACGGGGAAATAGATGTAATGCCGTGGGCCATTTTTTGCAGACGCGGCATTTTTGTCAGGCGCTCCTTGGCTTGTGAGGTGGACTCCACGATGCGCTGGAGCCGCTTGACGGGATCGGCGATATGGGTCGCAAGACTCGCCAACAGCAGTGAAACCTGGTTGCCCCCCACATTGGTTTCTCCATGCAGCGACACCGGTACCATGGCCACCAGCGGTTTTTTAGGCAACTTGTTCTGAGCCAGCAAATATTCCCGCAGTGCGCCGGCGCAGATGGCGAGCGTGACGTCATTCACGGTGGCGCCGGTCGCTTCGCCGATCTGCTTGAATCGGGCAATGGAATAGGATTGCGAGGCAAACCGGCGGGAGCCGGAAATCTCCACATTGAAGGGCGTGGGCGGCGCCTGAAAGGGCAAAGCCGTTGCGCCTTCTGCATAGCTGGCGCGTACGATGTCCCACAGACCACTGCCGATACCCGGCAGTATTTCCTTGCCAGCCTTGGCGACGTTGCCCAACTGCTGGAGCCATCCCGGCGGCGCGGATTTGCGTCTGCCCGCCGGATGGTGGGTAAAGGGAATGGCCCACGTGGGAGCCTTGTGCTCGGTGCGGTCAACGCTCATGGCGTTGGCCGCCATGCGGGCACCGGTCACGCCATCGACCAGCGCATGGTGGATCTTGGTGTAGGTCGCAAACCGGCCACCAGGCAAACCTTCAATCACATAGGTTTCCCACAGTGGGCGATTGCGGTCCAGCAGATTTCCATGCAATCTGGATACCATCGCCAGCAACTCGCGAATGCGCCCGGGCTGGGGCAGGGCCAAGTGGCGCAAATGGTAGTCCAGCTCGAACTCTTCATCTTCTTCCCAGTACCACAGGCCCATGCGCAATACCGGGCGCAGATTGAATGGCGCGATGGCCTTTGGGTGCTGGCTCCAATCCGCCAGCAGCCGGCTGACGAAATCGGGGCCGGACCCGGCCGGCGGAGTAAAGATGCTCAGACCCGCGACATGCATCGGTTGATTGCGGGTTTCCATCCACAGAAAAGCGGAGTCGGTCGGACTGAGTGCTTGCATGTTCCAGAGTTCCTTTGGTGTCGGATGCGATCAGGGCAGCCATGGCGAAGGCTACCAGTCCATTGTCCATCAACGCAGGACGCCGCCCACAAGAATCCTGACTATGCAGGCTGGCCGACGACGGAATACCGTTCACTGTTGTCGCGCAGCCACTGGGCCGAGCGCGAGGTATCCTGCTGGCGCGGATGGAAGGTCGGGGCTTTGTAGGCGCGCCACAAAACCTGGCTGCCGCGGATCATGCCGTCCTTGGCAAACAACAATTTGGCGGCGCTTCGCCAGGTGCTCCACTGGAACAGGCTGCCGTCGTGCCACAGGTTGCGCAGGGTCTGGCGGGTAATGTCCATGGCAAAGGTCCATGTGATGTAGCGCAACAGGCGCAAGCGCCATTGTTCACTGCCATTCAGCGCCTTGTACACATCAAATGCCGTGCTGCAATGCTCGGACTCTTCTGCGGCATGCCACATCCACAGCGTTTGCAGGCGGGGTTCTGCACCCTGTAGTGCTTCCGGGTGGCGAAACATCCAGTCGGCAAAAATGGCCGTCAGGTGCTCGGTTGCGGCGGTGGCTGCCACATGCACCCGCACATCGCGGTGTGCATTGTCTTTCAGCCGTTTGGTGGCCCGTCGCTCCAGTTCGTTGTCAAACCCCATCTTTTCCAGATGGCCATTGAAGAGCGCGTGAATGCGCCTGTGGGTCGCTTCCTGGCCAACGAAACCCTGTACCTCGGGGGCAAACCGTTGGCGGTCCTCTTCGGGCAGCGCTTTCAGTCCGGCGCGAACCGAGTCCATGAAGTACTGCTCACCAACCGGAAAACTCATGGACAGGGCGTTGAAAAATGCGGAGCGAAAGGCATCACCACCATTCCACCGGGCGGCAATAGGCGATGCCATGTCAATCAGAAGTTTGCGTACGACGAGGTCGGTCATGCTGTTGCTCCGTGTTGTGGTTTAAACGTCATCGCCCAGAATGGCCAATTGCTCACAGACCCAGGCAATCAGGGACGGATCCAGACACATCTGCAGATGCCCCATGCCTTCAAATACCACGGGGCTGATCCCCGGCAAGATCTGGGCCCGCTGGGGATAGACGATGTTGTCCTGCGGCGTCAAGGCAATGCGGATGAGCGAGCGGGTCGCATCCGTTTCACTGGCGCTGAGTTCGGCCAGCCACTGGCTTTGCCAGCACATCTGTTGGCCATTGGGGGTTCGGGTGCCGGGCAGAATTTGCGTGCCGGCGTGGGGCGATCCCAGGGTCAGCACCCGGGCCACCCTTGCGGTTCCATGGGCGCGCATCCAGGCGCGAATAGTCAGCCCGCCCATGCTGTGGCCAACCAGGGCTACCCGGGCGGAACCCGTCTGCCGGCAGAGTTCGGAAACCGCCGCTTCAACAATGGGCGCGTAGTTGTCAATGGACGTGAACAGGGGCTCCAGATTCGCGGTAAAAACGGCATGCCCCCGGGCGCGCAGGGCACGGGCTGCATCGTCCCAGATGCGGTGGTTGCACAGGTAGCCATGCACCAGGACCACCGGTATGCGTGCGGGTGATGCGGTGGCGGGCAATGCTGTTGGCGTGTTGACGGTCCACGGCTGGCGCAGCAAATAAATGCGCAGGCCGGCGATAAACTCGCCGAACAAGGATCTCCACCACAGTGCAGCACGTTCGTCCGCCCTGGATTTCACGGTCGTGACCACGTCGGCCACGAGCATGGTTGTCAAGGGCATCAGGATGGCCCCCGCCAGCATGTGCCACAGCGGCACGTTGGAAAATCTGAACAACAAAGAGCCCAGTCCGGCACCAACCAGCACCTGAACCAGAATCATGAGGCGTAGCAAACGGGCGAGCATCTTTTCCCTTCAGCGCTTGGCCATCGTGCGAAATGTTGAACCGCAACGCCTGCGGGTGGGGCCAATGCCAGAGGCTGCGCCGGTGACGACGACGACCTTGCCTCTGAGCATGAACATGGCGATGTTCCAATCAATATTGGGGCTGGTACTTGCGGATGGCCGCCTTCACCGCATCGGTCAGCTGGAAGCCGTCGCCAAACTGCTGCGCCAGTTCGGCAGCACGTTTCTCGAACGCCTCAATCCCCATGCCGTAGATGAACTGCATGGCGCCCCCGGTCCAGGCCGGAAAGCCTATGCCGAAGATGGAGCCGATGTTGGCATCGTGCACCGTGGTCAACACGTTTTCGCTCAGGCAACGGGCGGTTTCGACTGCCTGGCGGTACAGCAGACGGTCTTTCAGGTCGGTGATATTCCACTGCGCATCGGCCTTCTCGAACAGGGGCTTGAGTTGGGGCCACAGGAATTTTTTTGCGCCCTTCTCAGAAGGGTATTCGTAGAAGCCGCCACCGCCTGCACGGCCGGGCCGGTTGTGCTGGCGCACCAGGTCGGCCACCAGCAGTTCGCCGGGCGTGGCGACGTAGGTCTTGCCCTCGGCTTCATAGTCGGCACGGGTCTGCTCCATGACATGCAGGCTCAGGGTCAGCGCGGTTTCGTCCAGCACGGCCAGCGGGCCCACCGGCATGCCGCACTGGATGCCGGCGTTCTCAATGGCGGCAGCGGGAATGCCTTCGCCGACCATGGCCACGCCTTCCATCACAAAGGTGCCAAACACCCGGCTGGTGAAGAAGCCACGGGAGTCGTTGACGACGATGGGGATCTTGCCGATGGCCTGCACATAGTCGTAAGCGCGGGCCACGGTTTCGTCATTGGTCTGTTTGCCGCGGATGATCTCCACCAGCTTCATTTTGTCCACCGGGCTGAAGAAGTGGATGCCGATGAATTTTTCGGGCGCCGCACTGGCCGTGGCCAGGCCGCTAATGGGCAGGGTGGACGTGTTGGAGGCAAAGAAGCCGCCAGGCGCCAAGAGGGGCTCTGATTCTTTGGTGACCCGGGCCTTGAGTTCGCGGTTTTCGAACACGGCTTCAATGATGAGGTCGCAATCCTTCAGGTCGGCCACGTCGCCGGTGGCGTGGATGCGGTCCAGAATCTTTTGCTGGTCTTGCGCGCTCATGCGGCCCTTGTCCACACGGCCCTGGGTGATCTTGGCACTGTAGCTCTTGCCCAGATCGGCCTTTTCCTGGCTCACGTCTTTCAGCACCGTGGCAATGCCCTTGCTGGCCTGGGAGTAGGCAATGCCCGCGCCCATCATGCCCGCGCCCAGCAGACCGACCTTGGCGGGCTTGAAGCGCGGGGCGGTGCCGGGGCGGCTCTGGCCGCTTTTGATGGCGTTGAGGTTGAAGAAGAAGGTGTTGATCATGGCCTTGGCATTGGTGCCGGTCATGAGTTTGGCCAACGCCCGGCTTTCCAGGCGCAGCGCGGTTTCGATGTCCACTTGCAGGCCTTCGACCATGCAGGCCATGATGGCTTCGGGCGCCGGGTACAGGCCACGGGTCTGCTTCTTGATCATGGCCGGGGCCACGACCAGCATCTGGGCCACGGCGGGAGAGGAGGGCAGGCCGCCGGGCACCTTGTAGCCCTTGGCTTCCCACGGGTGCTGGGCCGTCGGGTTGGCGGCGATCCAGGCCAGTGCCTTGGCGCGCATCTCGGCGCTAGCGTTGTCACCGGTTGCCACGAGGTCGTGCACCAGGCCCAGGCTCTTGGCTTCGGACGGCGAAAAGGTCTTGCCTTCGACCAGGTAGGGCTGGGCGCCCATCAGGCCCAGGTGGCGGGTCATCTTGGTCACGCCGCTGGCGCCGGGCAGCAGGCCCAGCGTTACCTCGGGCAGGCCGAACTGGGTCTTGGGCGAGTCGATGGCGATGCGGTGGTGGCCGATCAGGGCCACCTCCCAGCCGCCGCCCAGCGCCGTGCCGTTGAGCAGGCTGACCACGGGCTTGCCCAGGGTTTCCAGGAAGCGCATGGCCTTCTTGAGGCGCTCAATTTCCGCGTACACCTTGACCGCATCGGCGGGCGTGATGCGCATGGTGGCCTTGAGGTCGGCCCCGGCAAAAAACGTGGACTTGTTGGATGCCAGCAGGATGCCTTTGATGGCGTCCTTGTCCTGGTTGACCTGTGCCGCGACTTCGGCCATGTCGTCCTGCCACTGCAGGCACATGGTGTTGACGGGCGAATTGGGTTCGTCAAAGGTGATGGTGGCAATGCCGTCGGCGAGAGCGTATTGGATGGTTTTCATAGGAGTATTTGCTATCAAATTAGGAGCTGCTTACGCACGTTATTGGGGGGCTAGAGACCAATTTCTTCTACATAGTTGAGGACAGAGCCGGCTCGCTGCGCGTAGCTGCGGTCTGTCCCGCAAGGCATCACAATGCCTCCACAATCGTGGCAATGCCCATGCCACCACCCACGCACAGTGTGGCCATGCCGTAGCGCAGCTTGCGTCGGTGCAGCTCGTCAATCAGCGTGCCCAGAATCATGGCGCCGGTGGCGCCCAGCGGGTGGCCCATGGCGATGGCGCCGCCGTTCACGTTCACCTTGTCGTGCGGCACTCTCATTTCTTTCATGAAGCGCATCACCACGGCGGCAAAGGCTTCGTTCACTTCAAACAGGTCGATCTGGTCAATCGTCAGCCCGGCCTTGGCCAGCGCCTTGCGGGCCGATGGCATGGGACCGGTCAGCATGATGGTGGGGTCGGCGCCGGACAGGGCCGTGGCGACGATGCGGGCGCGTGGCGTCAGGCCGTGGGCCTTGGCTGCGGCCTCGTTGCCGATCAGCACGGCGGCGGCGCCGTCCACGATGCCGGACGAGTTGCCCGCATGGTGCACGTGGTGGATGCGCTCCACCTGCGGATAGCGGGTGAGCGCAACCTGGTCAAAGCCCATGCCGCCCATCTGCTCAAAAGCGGGCTTGAGGCCGGCCAGGCCTTCCAGCGTGGTGTTGGGCTTGATGAATTCGTCTTTGCCCAGAATGATCTGGCCCAAAGCATCTTTCACCGGCATGATGGCGCGGTCAAAGTAGCCCGCCGCCTGAGCGGCCGTGGCGCGCTTTTGCGACTCCAGCGCAAAGGCGTCAACGTCCTGGCGTGTAAATCCTTCCAGCGTGGCAATCAGATCCGCGCCAATGCCCTGGGGCACAAAGGCGGTTTGCGAGTTGGTTTCCGGGTCCATGGCCCAGGCACCGCCGTCGGAGCCAATGGGCACGCGGCTCATGCTCTCCACGCCGCCGGCCACCACCAGGTCTTCCCAGCCGGAACGCACTTTTTGCGCGGCCATGTTGACGGCTTCCAGGCCGGAGGCGCAAAAGCGGTTGACCTGCACACCGGCGCAGCGGAAATCCCAGCCCGCCTTGAGTGCGGCCACCTTGGGCAGCACCGAACCCTGGTCACCCACCGGCGAGACGATACCCATCACGACATCATCGACCAGTGCCGTGTCGAACTGGTTGCGTTGCTGTAGGTCGGTCAGCAGGCCGGCCAGCAGGTTGACGGGCTTGACCTCGTACAGGCTGCCGTCTTTTTTGCCTTTGCCACGCGGGGTGCGGATGGCGTCAAATACAAATGCTTCTGTCATGGGAGGGCTCCAGGCGATTGGGGGAAACGGTAAGGAATTCGAGATTGGTTTTGGAGTATATTGCTTTTTACCAAGCAATTGCTTTGTATAAATATAGACTGCTCAACCTACAGGTGCCTCCATGATTGAAAGAACCCTTTTTTCCCCCGACCACGAATCCTTTCGCGACAGTTTTCGCAAGTTCATTGACAAGGAAATCGCCCCCTTCCATGCTGATTGGGAAGAGCAGGGCTATGTGGCGCGTGAGGTCTGGAACAAGGCGGGCGACAACGGCTTTTTGTGCATGAGCATGCCCGAGGAGTATGGTGGTTCGGACGCCGACAAGCTGTTCTCCGTGATCCAGTTTGAGGAGTTGGCACGCGCGGGGGCGAGCGGCATTGGCTACAGTCTGCACAGTGAAATCGTGGCGCCCTACATCCTGCACTACGGCACGCCCGAGCAAAAAGCCAAGTACCTGCCCAAGCTGGCCACGGGTGAAATGATTGGCGCCATTGCCATGAGCGAGCCGGCAGCCGGCTCGGACCTGCAGGGCATCAAGTCCACCTGCATTGAGCAACCGGATGGCAGCTATTTGCTCAACGGCAGCAAGACCTTCATCACCAACGGCTGGCATGCCGACCTGGTGATTGTGGTGGCCAAGACCAACCCGGCGGCGGGTGGCAAGGGCACCAGCCTGGTGTTGGTGGAGCGCGGCATGCCGGGATTCAGCGTGGGCAAGCGCCTCAAGAAGCTGGGTCTGAAGGCGCAGGACACGTCCGAGCTGTTTTTTGACAATGTGCGCATTCCTGCCGAAAACCTGCTGGGCGGCAAGGCCCATGAGAACCGGGGCTTTATCTGCCTGATGGAGCAGTTGCCCTGGGAACGCCTGCAAATCGCCGTCAGCGCGGTGGCCGGGGCGCAAGCCGCGATCAACTGGACGGTGGACTACGTGAAGGAGCGCAAGGTCTTCGGACAGCCCGTGGCAGCGTTCCAGAACACGCGCTTCACACTCGCCGAGCTGCAGACCGAGGTGCAAGTGGCCCAGGTGTTTGTCGACAAGTGCTGCGAACTGATCTGCCAGGACCAGCTCGACACGGCGACTGCCAGCATGGCCAAGTACTGGACCACCGACCTGCAGTGCAAGGTCATGGACGAATGCGTGCAGCTCTTTGGCGGCTACGGCTACATGTGGGAGTACCCCATTACCCGCGGCTTTGCCGATGCCCGCGTGGCGCGCATTTACGGTGGCACCAACGAGATCATGAAGGAAGTGATCACGCGGTCCATGGGGCTGGGCGCGAAGTAGACGCGCAACTCTGCGTTTGCGTGAGGGCGGTGAAAGCGCTACAGTCTTTCCCCCCTCTTTAACCAAACGGAGAGACAACATGGATCCAGTGGTTCACTTTGAAATTCCCTACGACAACCAGCCGCGCATGACGGGCTTTTACGAAAAAGCCTTTGGCTGGCAGACCCAGGCGCTGGGTGAGGAAATGGGTAACTATGTACTGGCGACGACAGCGCCCGGAGGTCAGAACGGGCCCTCGGCGCCCGGCACCATCAACGGCGGCTTCTTTCCCAAGCGCGCCGACATGCCGGAGCAGCATCCGTCCGTGGTGGTCGCAGTGGGCAATATCACGGAGTCCATGGACAAGGTGCGCCAGGCCGGTGGTACCGTGCTGGGCGAGCCCATGGAAATTCCGGGAATCGGCATGTACGTCGCCTTCACGGACACCGAGGGCAATCGCCTGAGCATGCTGCAGGCAATCCCACGCGCCTAGCGAGACCCGCATGTCACTGTGGGGACGACAGGATCTCCAGCGCTTTTTCCGAAAACGCAATCCACTGCGTCTCCTGCAGAATCCCCGCGCTGAGCACCAGGTGTTGCAACTGTTGCTTGCGCGAGCCGCCCTCGGCGGCTGCAAAGTCACGCGCCTCGATCGCCTGGTACAGGGCGAGTTTTTGTCGGTGCAGTTCCAGGCGGCGGCGGATGTCGTCGGCCAGGCCGGTGGGGCCGACCACGGCCTCGGCGCGCAGGCGCACCATGAACGCGTCGCGCTGGGGCTGGGGGTCCTGCTGCTCGGATACCCAGCGTTGCAGCTCGGCGCGCCCGGCGGGCAGCACGCGGTAGACGCGCTTGCGGCCACGTCCGCTCTCGGGCGGCAGCGACTCCACCCAGCCGGCTTCTTCCAGCCGGCCCAGTTCGCGGTAAATCTGCTGGTGCGTGGCGTGCCAGAAGTAGCCGATGGATCGGTCGAAGCGGCTGGCCAGGTCGGAGCCGCAGGAGGCCTGTTCGACCAGGGCGGTGATGAGCGCGTGGGGTAGGGACATGGTTAGCGAGAGTACCAAAACCCCATTTTATGCAACCAGTTGCAAAGATGATAACTTTTTGCGTAGAATTGTGCAACCAGTTGCATAAAGGACCCTCCATGACCGCCTATCACCACTTGCTCGCGCCCCTCGACCTGGGCTTTACCACCCTCAAAAACCGGGTCCTGATGGGCTCCATGCACGTGGGGCTGGAAGAGGTGCCAAACGGCTTTGCGCGCATGGCCGCCTTCTACGCCGAGCGCGCCCGGGGCGGCGTGGGCCTGATCGTGACCGGCGGCATCGCCCCCAACGAGCGCGGCCGTCCCATGAAGGGCGGCGCGATGCTCACTACTGAGGCGGAGGCCGCGCACCACCGCGTGGTGACCGATGCCGTGCACCAGGCGGGCGGCAAGATCGCCATGCAGATCCTGCACTTTGGCCGCTACTCGTACCAGAAAGACCTGGTGGCGCCCAGCGCGCTGCAGGCGCCCATCAACCCGTTCACGCCGCATGCGCTGACCACCGACGAAGTGGAGCAAACGGTGGAAGACTTTGTGCGCTGCGCCGCGCTGGCCCAGTCCGCCGGTTACGACGGCGTGGAGATCATGGGCTCCGAGGGTTACCTGATCAACGAATTCATCGCCGCGCGCACCAACCACCGCGACGACGCCTGGGGCGGCAGCTACGCCAAGCGCATTCGCTTTCCGGTGGAGATCGTGCGCCGGGTTCGAGAAAAGGTCGGCGCCAACTTCATCATCATCTACCGCCTCTCCGCGCTGGACCTGGTGGAGGGCGGCTCCACGCTAGACGAGGTGGTGCAACTGGCCCAGGCCATTGAGGCGGCGGGCGCCACCCTCCTCAACACCGGCATTGGCTGGCACGAGGCGCGCATCCCCACCATCGCCACCAAGGTGCCACGAGCGGCCTATGCCTGGGTCACGCAGCGCCTGATGGGCATGGTGAAGATTCCGCTGATTGCCACCAACCGCATCAACACGCCCGAGGTGGGCGACCAGCTGATCCGCGACGCTTTCTGCAACATGGTGTCCATGGCGCGCCCCTTCCTGGCCGACCCCGAGTTTGTGCGCAAGGCGGCCGAGGGCCGGGCCGACGAGATCAACACCTGCATTGGCTGCAACCAGGCCTGCCTGGACCACACCTTTGGCGGCAAGATCACGTCCTGCCTGGTCAACCCGCGGGCCTGCCACGAGACGGAGCTGTTGATTGCGCCGGCCGCCAAGACCAAGCGCATTGCCGTCGTCGGTGCCGGCCCGGCCGGCCTGAGCTTTGCCGTGACCGCTGCCGAGCGCGGCCACAGCGTGGAGCTGTTTGATTCGGCTAGCGAGATCGGTGGCCAGTTCAACATCGCCAAGAAGGTGCCGGGCAAGGAAGAGTTTTACGAGACGCTGCGCTACTTTGATCGCCAGTTGAAGTTAAAGGGCGTGAAGCTGTCCCTCAACACCCGCGTCAGTGCTGACGCGCTCAAGGTCGCAGGCTATGACGAGATCGTGCTGGCCACGGGCGTAACACCCCGCACCCCCGCCATCGAAGGGGTCAACCACCCCAAGGTGATGGGTTATCTGGATGTGCTGCGCGATGGCAAGCCGGTGGGACAGAACGTGGCCGTCATCGGGGCCGGTGGCATTGGCTTTGACGTGTCCGAATTCCTCACGCACAGTGGCACCAGCCCCAGTGTGGATGCACCCAAGTTTTATGCCGAGTGGGGCATCGACACCAGCTACGCCCAGGCCGGTGGCATCCAGACGCCGCAGGTGGAGGCCGCGCCGCGCAAGGTGCACCTGCTGCAGCGCAAGGAGAGCAAGGTCGGCGACCAGCTGGGCAAGACAACGGGCTGGATCCACCGCACCTCGCTCAAGGCCCGCCGTGTGGGCATGTATCCCGGTGTGCAGTACCAAAAAATTGATGACGCCGGTCTGCATATCCGCGTGGGTGATCAGGAGCAAGTGCTGGCGGTTGACAACGTGGTGTTGTGCGCCGGCCAGGAGCCGCAGCGCGAACTGCTGGATGCCTTGCAGGCGGCGGGTTGCTCGGTGCACCTGATTGGCGGTGCCGATGTGGCCGCCGAACTGGACGCCAAGCGGGCCATCAACCAGGGCACACGCCTGGCGGCCAGCATTTGATCGCCATATCTGCCATTCACCTACAACAGGAGACTTCCATGCAACAACAAGCCCCCCGCCACCTCAAGCCCGCCGTTGCGGCATCCATCGCCATCTGGCACGACATGGTGGCCAAGCGCGACCTCAGTGCGCTGCCCGGCATCGTGCATCCCGATGCCGTGTTTCGCTCCCCTATGGCCATCCACCCCTACCAGCCGGCCGCGGCGCTGATCCTGGCGCTGAACACCGTGATCCAGGTCTTCGAGGACTTTACCTACCACCGTGAGTTGGCGTCGGATGATGGCCTGAACGTGGTGCTGGAGTTCAGCGCCCGGGTGGGTGACAAGCAGCTCAAGGGCATCGACCTGGTGCGCTTTGACGAAGACGGAAAGATTGTTGAGTTTGAAGTCATGGTGCGCCCCTTGAGCGGCCTGCAGGCCTTGGGTGCCGAGATGGGCGCCCGCCTGGCGCAGCACATGCCGGCGTTCAAGGTCAAGAACGCTTCCTGAAGCGCCAACAACAGCACCCGGTTTGCACCGAGTAGGGCTATAGTGCAGTTGGTTGCTTCAATAGCAGCCAAGGAGGTAGCACATCATGGCCATTCAGCACGCAATTTCGGGTCAACCCCTCAATGTTCTTCCCCTGGCCAACGGGCAGGGCGATAGGCAAACCGTGGCGCTTTTCAAGACCAACGAGCTTGAAGTCATGCGTCTGGTTCTGCCCAAGGGCAAGTCCATGCCGGCGCACAAGGTGGCGGGCGACATCACCGTTCACTGCCTGGAGGGTTCCATCGCCTTTACCAGCGACGGCTCCAACCGGACTTTGGCAGCGGGCGAACTGCTGTACCTGTCCGGTGGCGTGCCGCACAGCCTGACGGGAATCGAGGACGCTTGTGCGCTGATGCACATCGTGTTGCGCAAGTAGCGCAACCGTCCTTATGCGCCCCAGGCGCGGCGCAGCACCGCCAGCAGCTCGCCGCGGTCACTTTCCTTGGGGTTGAAGATGATGGAGCCGTCGTTGATGGCCATGTCGGCAATGGCCTCCAGTTGTTCCAGGCTCACCTTGCCGGTTTCCAGCAAGGTGCGTGGCAGCTGACAGCGCTGGTACAGGTTGTCGCGCAGCAGCAGAATGATCTGCACCGCGCGGGCAGGTCGTCGGGATTGCGGCGTTGCGGCATACACCTCCGGCCCGGCCAGCGGCAACAGCAATTCGCCGATGCGGTCCCCATTCGCACTTTCGTTGTACTCCAGCACATAGGGCAACAGGATGCCCATGCACATGCCGTGGGGCAGGTGACACAGGGCGCCGATGGAATGCCCCAGTGCGTGCACCATGCCCACCATGGAGTTGGAGAACGCGATGCCCGCCATCGTGGAGGCCTGGGCCAGTTCCAGGCGTCCTTGGGCGTCCTGGGGGTTGTCCATCACGGCCAGCAGGTTGCGGCTGACTTTCTGGATGGCTACCGTGGCATAGGCGTCGCTCATGGGGTTGGCCGCCAGACCGGTGTAGGCCTCAATGGCATGGGTCAGGGCGTCCATGGCCGTGGCCGCGGTGATGAGCGGCGACAGCGTCAGCGTCATGCGCGGGTCCAGCACGGCGGCATTGGGCAGCAGGTAGTACGAGGTGAAGGGAATCTTCACGCCAGCGTCGGTGTCTGTGATGATGGCCACCATGGTGACTTCGCTGCCGGTGCCCGACGTGGTGGGCACCACAAACAGGGGTTTGAGTGCCCGTTTGAGGTTGTGGGCACCCGCGTAGTGCAGCAGGTCGTCACCGCCTTCGGACACCAGAATGTTCACCGCCTTGCTGGTGTCGATGACCGATCCGCCGCCAATAGCGATGAGGGCGTCGCAATCGTGCGCACGGTAGCTGGCAGCGGCCGTGCGCACGGTGTTCAGGCTGCTGTCGGGTGGCACATCGTCAAATACCACGGTGATGGGTGCATGCGACGACGCAAAGATGGCCTCCACCAGGGCCAGCAGGCCGGCACCGCGCACGCCCTTGTCGGTGATGACCATGGGCCGGCTGCAGGAGAGTGCGGCCAGTTCAAACGGCAGGTGTTCCAGCGCCTGGTGACCGGCAATGGTTTTGACCGGGCAGAAAAACTCGTAATAGGGTTTGGACATGGTTTAGCGCAGCAAGAGCAGGTTTTTGGTGATCAGCGCATAAATGCGTGCGGCCTTTTTTGTCTTTTCCAGCAATGGCAGTGCCGGGTAACGCTTGACGGCGCGCCGCGCTATCGCCCGGGGCAGGATCAGCGCTTCCATGGTGTTGAGGCAACGCACCAGCAGAACAGCGTGCGACACGTCTCCATCGGCCACCATGCGGTCGTTGGCGAAGGCGCGGGCCGTGGATTCCTGAAAGCCGAACACCAAAAACGCATGGGCCATGTGCTTGAAGCCGATGCTCAGGTCGGGCCGGGCCTTGACCACAATGGCGCGCTTCAGGGTTCCGTCGCCCAGGCACTCCACGACAAAGCCGGGGCCCGCCGGCAAGACCCGCATCTGGATCTGGTAGCCCGGGGGCAGGCAGGCCAGTTCTGCGCGAACTGTTTCGTCCACCCGGCTGGTGGCTACCAGTGCGCGGCCCACCACCCACAGCATCACCGTGACATACAGCCGCAGGAGCAACAGGCGCAGGCGGTGGCGGTTCATGGCGGGGGGCTGTTGGGCGGGAGGGTGGGGGCGTTGGCCGCTTTCAGCAGGGCACTGATCTGCACGTCTTTTTCGCGCCAGAGTTGCTGCACCCATTGCGAGAAAGCCTCGCGGAACGCCGGGTCCTGGGCATAGTCGCCGGTCATCAGGTGTTGGGGGATCGGCAGGCTGCGCACCCGCACCATGATGCGGCGCACCCTGCCCAGCAGGAAATCGCTGAAGGTGGGAGCACCATCGGGGTAGACGATGGTCACGTCCAGAATGGCCTGGAACTTGTCACCCATCGCGTTGAGCGCCAGCGCCATGCCGCCGGCCTTGGGTTTGAGCAGGTGCTGGTACGGCGACTGCTGCCTGGCATGCTTGGCCTTGGTGAAACGCGTGCCCTCCAGAAAATTCATCACGCTGGTGGGGATCAACGCGTATTTGGCGCAGGCCTTGCGGGTGGTTTCCTGGTCCTTGCCGCGCATCTCGGGGTGTTTCTTCAGGTAGTCCTCGGTGTGACGGCGCATGAAGGGGAACTCCAGCGCCCACCAGGCCAGGCCCATGATGGGCACCCAGATCAGTTGCTGCTTGAGAAAGAATTTCAGCAGCGGGATGCGCCGGTTCAGCAGGTGCTGCAGCACCAGAATGTCCACCCACGACTGGTGGTTGCTGTTGACCATGTACCAGCTGCGGGGATCGAGCCCTTCAATGCCCTGCACATCCCAGGTGGTGCGCTGGGTCAGGCCCATCCAGGCGCTGTTGCCCCAGATCCAGGCTTCGGCAATGGACAGCAGGATGGGGTCGACAGCCAAGCGCACCGGCTTGAATGGCAGGATCAGCTTGAGGGCCGAAAAGACCAGCAGGATGGGCACCCAGAACAGCGCGTTGAGCACCATCAATAGCGTGGCGATGGAAGCTCTTAGGGGGGCGGGCAAAAAGTAGAGCATGGAGCGGGCTATCGGTGGGTTGTATCGGTGCTATAAATTTGGTAGCTGTCTACGCACGATTGGCGGGGGCTAGGACCCTATTCTTGCATAAAAACACAGGGTATTCCTGCCTTCTGCCTTGGCTTCGTACATGGCCAGGTCGGCCTGTTTGAGCAGGTCGGGTGCAGCGATACTGCGCCCCAGGAACAGGGTCGCGCCAATGCTGGGCGTGATGGTGTGCGCGATGCCCTGCAACCGGTAGGGTTCATTCAGGCTGCACAGGATCTTGTGTCCCACGGTGGCGGCATGCAGCCGGGCGTCTTCGGCGTTGGCGCTCAGGTTCTGGATCAGCACGACGAATTCGTCACCACCCAGGCGGGCGACCGTATCGACCGCACGAATGCACTGGAGCAGGCGCTGCGCCACCTCTTGCAGCATCAGGTCGCCCACCTCATGGCCATGGGTGTCGTTGAGGTACTTGAACTTGTCCAGGTCCAGAAACAGCAGGGCGCCGTGGGTCTGGCTGCGCTGGCTGGCCGCCAGAGCGGTCTCGATGCGGTCGCCCAGCATGCGCCGGTTGGGCAGGCCGGTGAGCGTGTCGTGAAAAGCCAGGTGCGCAATGGCCTGCTCGGCCAGCTTGCGTTCGGTGATGTTGCGGGCAATGGCAATCAGCCGTTCTTCCTCGCCCGCCGGCGTGGGCTTGCGCACCACCGACAACTCAAACCATTGCTTGCCGCGCGCCAACTCCAGGCTGTAATGCTTGCCGACCGAGTGGCCTGTGTCCAACGCTTCCCGCAGGGCGGCCATGAAAATCTCTGCCGACTCCTGGGGCAGTACCTCGGACACCAGCTTGTGGATCTGGCGATTTTCCGGGTGCAGCAGGTCCTGCACACCATGGCTGTGGATGGCCCGGTAGCGCCCCTCACGGTTGAATTCAAACACCAGATCGGGCAGGGCCTGGAGCGTGGCTTGCAGTTCCGCCTGCGTGGCCAGCAGTTCGCTCTCGACCTGTTTGCGCTTGGAGACATCCATCAGGGTGCCCACCATGCGCAGCGGTTTGCCGGCCTGGTTGAACTGCACCACCTTGCCGCGGTTGCTCATCCAGACCCAATGGCCATCGGAATGCCGTGCCCGGTATTCGGCTTCATAGGCGGGTGCTCCACCGATGAGGTGGGCGCGCATGGCGTCCAGCGTGCCGGGCAGGTCGTCGGGGTGAATCAGATGCCCCCAGGCCCGGCCGTAGTTGCTTTCTGCGGGGTCGCGCCCCAGCATGGCGCAGGACCTGGCATCCAGGTAATAGCCCTTTTCGATGGTCAGGTCATGGTCCCAGCGTCCCAGATCGGCGCCCATCAGGGCCAGTTCCAGTTGCTCCGTGGTGTCACGCAGGAGCGTCTCGGCAGTCTTGCGCGCCTGGATATCGCGCGCCATGCCCAGTACCCCGACGATCTGGCCATTGGCATCGCGCATGGGGGTCTTGATCACTTCATAAATGGTGGGATCGGTGTGGACCGGTGACGGCATGGGGCCTTCGATGTTGACGGTCTTGCCCAGTTGAATCGCCGTGCGGTCTGTCTTGCCGAAAACCGCTGCCAGATCCTCTCCAAACCACTGCGTGTCGCTAGTACCAATGACCTGGGCTACCGTGGCACCCAGGCGGGCGGCATATGCCGTATTGCATGCCAGATGGATGCCATCACGGTCCTTGAGCCAAACCCGATCCGGAATGGTCTCCAGTACATTGCGCAGCAGGTTTTCGCTGCGCTGCAAGGACAGTGATGCTTCGCGTTCCAGGGTGATGTCCTCTACCGTTCCTTCGATATAGAGGGGGCGGCCCTGCTCATCACGCACCATGTGAGCGTGTTCGCGGACCCAGATACGCTCACCGGTTTTAAGCCGCCAGATTTCCGAGATGAAATCAGTCACCTGGCCCAGGGCTTCAACCAGGGCCCAAAACTGCTGGCGACGACCGGGTTCCACGTAGGACTTGGCACCGATGACGCGACCGTCCGCCAGGTACTCCGCCTCACTGGCGTAGCCGTTGAGCCTGAGCAGTGCTGCGTTGAGGCGCACCATCTTTCCGTCCGGGCTGGTCCGATAGGCCCCGATGGGTAGCAAGTCAAACAGGGTTGATAAATCGTGGATCGCCAACGCGGGAACTCCTTCGCAATCTACTTGAGGCTGCCCGACAAAAACTGGGCCAGGCGCTCGCTTTGGGGTGCCGCCAGCACCGCGGTGGGGAGGCCCTGCTCCTCAATGCGACCCTGGTGCAAAAAGATCAGGTGGTTGGCAACTTCTCGGGCAAAGCCCATTTCGTGCGTGACGACCACCATGGTGCGGCCTTCCAGGGCCAGATTTTTCATGACCTTGAGCACCTCGGAGACCAGCTCCGGGTCCAGCGCACTGGTGGGTTCGTCAAACAGCATGACCTCGGGCTCCATGGCCAGCGCGCGGGCGATGGCCACGCGCTGCTGTTGGCCGCCGCTCAGGTGGGCCGGGTAGCTGTCTTCCAGCCCTTCCAGGCCCACTTTGGCCAGGTATTTGCGCGCGGTCTCAATGGCCTGTGCGCGGGGCACACCCATGACGTGAACCGGGGCTTCGATGATGTTTTGCAGCACCGTCATGTGGGCCCACAGGTTGAAATGCTGGAACACCATGGCCAGCTTGGTGCGCAACCTGGCCAGCTGCCGGGGGTCGGCGGCGGCCAGTTCGCCATTGGGTTGCTTGAGCAGTTTGAGTTCTTCGCCAGCGACCGCGATGCGGCCTTCGTGCGGTTTTTCCAGCAGGTTGATGCAGCGTAAAAAGGTGCTCTTGCCCGAGCCGGAACTGCCAATGATGCTGATCACATCGCCCGCATGTGCGGCCAGCGACACACCCTTGAGCACTTCGTTGGCGCCAAAGCGCTTGTGGATGTTGTCAACCTGGAGTTTCATTCAAGCGCCCAACAGCTCGCCGGTTCTGAAGGCGGTGGCACCGGCAATCTTGCCGAGCTCAGCCCCCGAGGTAGCGTAGCGCTCGCGGATGCGCGCATACAGGATGCCCGCCACTCCGGCCACGATGCGGTGGGTCTGGTTGGCAAGGGGGTCTATGACCTCGGCCACCAGGTCGCCGACCTGCAGGCGCTGGCCCACCTGGACGGCAAAGACCACGATACCCGGCGCGGGTGCGTGCAGGGTTTCAGAGCCGGCCAGTGGCGTCGCCTGGCACAGGGGCACCGGCAACTGCGGTGCCTGTGTACCGGCGATGACCTGCGCGTGCTGCAACCAGGCGTACAGGGCCTGCGCGTCGGTCTGGGCGAGTGCGTGGCTGACGTCGGCCTCGCCCCGCAATTCAATGGTGGTACTGCAACAGCCCTGCGGCAACGGTGCCGGGTTGGCGTTGGCGGCCAGCGTGTCTGCCAGCCGCCACCAGGCGCCGGACAGGCATTCGTCAATCGGGCCACTGCCCGAATTTTTGGCCAGCAGAATAGCCTGGCATTGCAGAAAGCGCGTCAACGGCTCCAGTTGGGGCCAGCAGGCTTCTTCGGTGTAGAAATGCATGACGGCCTCGCAGTCGCAATGCAGGTCCAGCATGCAGTCGGCGTCATACGCCAGCAGCAGCAGGGTGCGGCGCAGGCTTTGCAACTCGGTGTCGGGCATCCAGTCGCGCAGGTACCGGCCCATGGCGTGGCGCACCGCGGCCACATTGGCTTGTGGATCGTTGCCCAGCGCATCTTGCACGGCGGGCCAGACGGCTTTGGCCAGATCGGGGTAGTGGCGGTTGAAGTTCTCCGAGCTGTCCAGCTCGAAGCGCCCCATGGCCTTGTGGTCAACACGCTGCGCCAGGCCAATGGGGTTGGCCACCGGCACCAGGATGACTTCGCCCAGGATGTGTCCTGCCGCATCCGCCGCTTCCAGCAGCGCGCGCAGGTGGTGGGCGACCAGCATGCCCGGCAGTTCTTCGGCATGCAGGCTGGCCTGGATATACACCTTGGGGCCGTGGCCCGCGGTGCCAAAGTGAAAGCTGGTCAGCGTCTTGCGGCTGCCCAGGCTGGGAGACAGCAGGGGGTGGTCTATGCGTTGCATGTCAGTGCTTTTGTGGTGCCAGGTAGGCTAGCAGATTCCGCTCGCTGAGCTTGAACAGGCCGATCAGGCAGAACGAGGCGGTGAGGTAAATCGCCGCCGCTGCCAGATAGGCCTCAAACGGCAGGTAGTAGTCGGAGTAGATGCGGCTGGCGGCGGCGGTCACGTCCAGCATGGAGGGCACGGCGCTGGCCAGGCTGGTGCTGTGCAGCATCATGACCACCTCGTTGCTGTAGGCGGGCAGGGTGCGGCGCAGGGCGCTGGGCAACACAATGTGCAGCATCACCTGAAAGCGGCTCATGCCATAGGCCTGTGCGGCCTCGATCTCACCGGCGCTGGTTTCACGGATGGCCCCGGCCAGCATCTCGGCGGTGTAGCCACCGGTGTTGAGGCTGAAGGCCAGCAGGGCGCAGAAAAATGGCTCCTTGAAGTGCGTCCACGGCCAGACCGTGTCCCAGCGGGCCTGAATCCACTCCAGCTGGCCCAGTCCGTAGTAAATCAGGTAGACCTGAATCAGCAACGGCGTGCCGCGAATGACATAGGTATAGGCACTCACCAGCCAGCGCAGGGGTGCCCACGGCCCGGTCAACAGCAGCGCAAACACCAGGGCCATGACCGCACCCACGGCCAGGGATGCGAATAACAGACTCAGCGTGGTGGCAATGCCGGTGCCAAACAGTGCCAGGTTCTGTGCCTCAAACAGGATGGCCCAGTTCATCTACAGCGTCCCCCGCTTGGCACCCAGGCTGAAACGCGCGTTCAATCGGCGCAGCGCCAGCAGCGAGACCGTGGTGTAGACCAGAAACAGGCCGGCCGTGAACAGGAAAAAGATGAAGGGCGAGCGCGTAGCGGCGCTGGCCTGCTTGGCGGCGTAGGTCATTTCCTGCAGGCCGATCAGGCTCACCAGGGCGGTGGCCTTGATCAGCACCAGCCAGTTGTTGGTAAAGCCGGGCAGGGCGTAACGCACCATCTGCGGTGCCGTGATGCGCAGGAAGGCTTGCGTGCGCCCCATGCCAAAGGCCCAGGCCGCCTCGATCTGGCCCTTGGGAATGGACAGGATGGCGCCGCGAAAGGTTTCGGTCATGTAGGCGCCGTAGATGAAACCAATGGTCAGCACACCGGCCGCAAAGGGGTTGATATCCACCGTGGCCTCGCTGCCCATCCATTCCAGCAGGTTGTTCAGGCCGATGGTGCCGCCATAAAAGATCAGCAGCATCAGGACCAGCTCGGGGATGCCACGGATGATGGTGGTGTAGGCCGTAGCCAGCGCCACCCAGACCGGGCGCCCGGAGAGCTTGGCACCGGCCCCCAGCAGCCCCAGAGCTATGGACACCAGCAGAGCTGACACCGATACCCCTACCGTCAGCACGGCGCCCTGCAGGATGGCAGCGACGTAGGCGTTCATAAGACAGTGGGTTTAAGGCAGTGGGTTCGCGTGGAGGACTTGCAGGTGGCAGGGCTTACTTGCCGTAAACGTCGAACTTGAAGTACTTGTCGTTGATCTTTTTGTAGACCCCGTTGCCACGGATGGTCTTGATGGCGGCAGTCAGTTCGTTCTTCAGAGCGTCCTGGCCCTTGCGCAGGCCAATGCCAGCACCGGTGCCGAAGTATTTGGGGATGAACAGCTCGTCGCCCTTCAGTTCATAGTCCCGGCCCTCGGGTTTGCTCAGGAACCCGCCAGTGACCTCCACATGGTCGGCCACCGTGCCGTCCAGGCGACCGGCCCGGATGTCCAGATAGACCTGGTCCTGTGCCTCGTAGGACACCACGTCCACGCCCACGGGCTTGAGTTCACCCAGGGCGTACTTCTCCTGCGTGCTGGCCTTGAGCACGCCGATTTTCTTGCCCTTGAGTGATGCCGCTCCGGTGTACTTGACGTCCTTTTTGGTCACCACACGGCTGGGCGTGTTGTAGTATTTCTCGGTGAAATCGATCTGCTTGAGGCGGTCCTCGGTGATCGACATCGAGCTGATGATGACGTCGTATTTGCGCGCCATCAGGCCGGGGATCATGCTGTCCCAGCCCTGCTCCACAAACACGCACTTGCGCTTGATCTGCTCGCACAGGGCGTTGGCAATGTCCACGTCAAAACCCGTGGGCTTGCCATCCTGCTTGAAGGTGAAGGGCTCGTAGGTCGGGTCAATGGCCACTTTGAGGTCTTTGCCCTGCGCAAATGACGCCGTACCGAGCGCGCACACCGCAAGGGCCAGCAGCAGTTTTTTCATGGATACGTCCTTGGGTTGCCTAAAAAAACATTCTACGGTTTAAGCGGGGGAAAAAGGCCCCACGTTGATAGCAAGTACCCCTTTAGGGTGCATTGACCAACGCAAAACTTTAAAATACGCGGTTACCCGAAAGCACCATGAACGCCCTCGTTGACGTCTCCTTCTTCCCGCGCGCCGCCAAACCGCTGACCAGTTACCGCAAATACTGGGCCGCGCGCTTTGGCACGTCGCGCTTTTTGCCCATGAGCCGCGCCGAGATGGAGCAGCTCGGCTGGGACAGTTGCGACATCGTGCTGGTCACCGGCGACGCCTACGTGGACCACCCCAGTTTCGGCATGGCGGTGATTGGCCGCATGCTCGAAGCCCAGGGTTTCCGGGTGGGCATCATCGCCCAGCCCGACTGGCAGAGCGCCGACCCGTTCAAGGTGCTGGGAAAACCCAACCTGTTCTGGGCCGTGACCGCGGGCAACATGGATTCCATGATCAACCGCTACACGGCGGACCGCAAGATCCGCAGTGATGACGCCTACACGCCGGGCGCCGAAGGCAACAAGCGCCCGGATCACGCGGCCATCGTCTACAGCCAGCGTTGCCGCGAGGCCTTCAAGGACGTGCCCATCGTGCTGGGCGGCATTGAGGGTAGTCTGCGCCGCATCGCCCATTACGACTACTGGAGCGACAAGGTGCGCCGCTCCATCGTCGTGGACGCCAAGTGCGACCTGCTGCTGTACGGCAATGCCGAGCGGGCCATTGTGGAGATTGCCCATCGTCTGGCGGCTAGAGAGCCGGTGCAGAAGATCACCGACGTGCGCGGCACCGCCTTTGTGCGCCGCCCCGATGACGACACCGGCAAGGGCTGGTTCGAGATCGATTCCACCAGCGTGGACGAACCCGGCCGCGTCGAGGCCCACGTCAACCCCTACCAGACCACGGCTGAGCAGGCAGCCGGGCAGGGCAGCAGCTGCGCCAAGGAAGATGCAGAGAAGGGTGCAGAGAATGGTGCAGCTCGGGGTGCTATGGATTCAGGAGCTGCTTGCGCACCATCCACGGGGGCTGGCGGCCAATTAGCCTCTAAAACTCCGGTCAATTCCGCGATCCGGCCACTGACCTTCTTTGCCAATCCGGCGCTGGCCGGCAAACTCAAGGTGCCGCCGCGTGACCGCTCGGTGATTCGCCTGCCCAGCTACGAGCAGGTCAAGAGCGACCCCGTGCTGTATGCCCACGCCAGCCGGGTGCTGCACCTGGAGACCAACCCCGGCAATGCCAGAGCCCTGGTGCAGGCCCATGGCGAGGGCGTCACAGCGCGTGATGTGTGGATCACCCCGCCGCCCATCCCCCTGACCACGGCCGAGATGGACTTCGTGTTTGACCTGCCCTACGCGCGCAGTCCGCACCCCAGCTATGCGGACGAGAACGGCAGCCATGACCACGCCACCAAGATCCCGGCGTGGGAGATGATCCGCTTCTCCATCAACATCATGCGCGGCTGCTTTGGCGGCTGCACCTTCTGCTCCATCACCGAGCACGAGGGCCGCATCATCCAGAGCCGCTCGGAAGAGTCGGTGATCAAGGAGATCGAGGACATCCGCGACAAGGTCAAGGGCTTTACCGGCACCATCTCCGACCTGGGCGGCCCCACGGCCAATATGTACCGCCTGGGCTGCAAGAGCCCCGAGATCGAGGCCGCCTGCCGCAAGCCCAGTTGCGTTTACCCGGGCATCTGCCAGAACCTGACCACCAACCACGACCCGCTGATCAAGATCTACCGCCGTGGTCGCGCGCTCAAGGGCATCAAGAAGATCCTGATCGGCTCCGGCCTGCGTTACGACCTGGCCGTGAAGAGCCCCGAGTACGTCAAAGAGCTGGTCACCCACCACGTGGGCGGCTACCTGAAGATCGCGCCCGAGCACACCGAGAGCGGGCCGCTGACCAAGATGATGAAGCCCGGCATCGGCAACTACGACAAGTTCAAACAGATGTTTGACAAGTTCACGGCCGAGGCCGGCAAGAAGCAGTTCCTGATTCCGTACTTCATTGCCGCCCACCCGGGTACCAGCGACGAAGACATGATGAACCTGGCGGTCTGGCTCAAGAAGCATGGTTTCAGGGCGGACCAGGTGCAAACCTTCTACCCCAGCCCCATGGCGACTGCCACGGCCATGTACCACAGCGGGCGCAACCCGCTGCGCAAGATCCACCGCACGGTGGAGAGCGCCGACGAGAACGTGGACGTGGTGCGCGGCGAGAAGCGCCGGCGCCTGCACAAGGCCTTTTTGCGCTACCACGACCCCGCCAACTGGCCGCTGTTGCGTGACGCGCTCAAGGCCATGGGCCGCGCCGACCTGGTTGGCAATGGCAAGCACCACCTGATTCCGACCTTCCAGCCCCTGGGCGATGGCGGTTACCAGAGTGCGCGCAAGAAAAATTCCACACCGATGGCGGCGCGGTCCGGCGCGCCCCTGGTTGCGGGCAAGGGCAAGCTGCCTGGCAAGCCGGCGTCCACGCTGGCGTCATCCCAGCCGGTCAAGGGCCGCATGCTGACGCAGCACACCGGCCTACCGCCCCGGGATACCGGCGCAGCGCGCAAACCCGGCAAACCGATCCGACGGCCGAGTTAAGTGCGCAGCGGACGGTTCTTCCGTCACTTTTAAGGCTGAATAGGCCTGCAGGTCCCGTAGACTGTGCGCAAGAAGCTATCAAATATATAGCATTCAAGACGCAGCCGGATCATTGCACGTACGTCAGTCCATTGCGAAAAGTCAACCGGGATCAGCAACACATTCTTAAAGTCCCAAGTGGGTTTGGGAGTGGCCTCGGGCTGGCTGGGTACATCAACAGGCTGCAGGTGGCTTGACTCCGTGTTCGCCGTAGCGCCTTGAACAGCGGTTCCACTCTGGCTCGATTTATCGAAGATGCGGGCAGATCTCAATCTCTGTTGGAGGGAGGTAATCCACATGAAGAAACGCATTCACTTCAGCCTGAATGGCAGCCCCGTCACCCTGGAAGCCGACGATGGGCAAATGCTCTTATGGGCTTTGCGTACGGATCTGGAGCTCACCGGAACCAAGTACGGATGCGGTGAAGGATTGTGTGGCGCATGTACGGTGATGGTTGACGGTCAGGCCGTGCGCGCCTGCACGACAACACTCAAAAAGGTTACGGGCAAGGATGTTGTCACGATCGAAGGTCTGGCACAGGATGGAAAACTGACTCCGCTGCAGAGGGCCTTTATTGACCACGGTGCGTTTCAATGCGGGTTTTGTACACCAGGGATGCTAATGGCCGCGACGGCCTTCCTGCGCCAAAACCCAAGGCCGTCCCGGCCCGAAATAATTTCTCATCTGGAGCGCAATCTGTGCCGATGCGGCGCACACCAGCGCGTTGTCGAGGCGATCGAGTCCATCGCCGTTCAGACGGGAGGCGCGTCGTGAGCAGCCATGCCGGGATCACCCGCCGCAGTCTGTTCAAGGCTTTGGGCGGCGGAGTCGTCATGTTGGTCGGGCTCAATCCCATGGCAATCCTGGCTCAGGACGCCAGGCGTGTCTATCCGGAGGATTTCAATGCCTACCTGGTGATTGGCAAGGACGGGCGCGTCACGGTCTATTCCGGAAAAATTGAAATGGGTCAAGGCGTTCTGACCTCACAAGTTCAAATGGTGGCTGAAGAGTTGCGGGTGGATCTTGCTGCGATCGACATGATTCTGGGTGATACCGATAAATGCCCCTGGGACATGGGAACCTTCGGATCCCTGACTACCCGCATGTTTGGGCCGGCGCTGCGCGCCGCCGCCGCCCAGGCGCACACGGTGTTGCTGGACCTTGGCTCCAGGCAGCTTGAGGTACCCGTTGAACGCTTGGTGGCAAATGGCGGAATGATTTCGGTTGTTGACGATCCGGGCAGGAGAATCGGTTACGGGGAGCTTTCCAGAGGAGCACGGATTACGCACGTTATCGACGAAAGGGCCGTACTGCAATCCGTCGCCAGGTTTCGGGTCATGGGACGTTCGCCCAAACGCCTGGATGGTACGGAGAAAGTCACCGGTGCTGCAAAGTATGCCGCCGACATCCGGCTACCCGGCATGCTGTACGCCTGCATCCTGCGAGCGCCGGTGCATGGTGCTACTTTGCTGCGTTGGGACACATCCGCGGCTGAGAAAATTCACGGGGTCGTCCTGGTCAACCAGTCAGGTTTGATCGCCGCATTGCACCCCGAACCGCATAGGGCGTCGCTGGCGCTGGAAAGCATCAAAGCGGACTGGAGCTTGCCGCAAACCACGGTAGATTCCGAAAGCATCTTTGAGCACGTGGTCAAGCACTCAGGCGAATTCAAGGTGCTTGCAAAGCGGGGTGACATCGAAGTCGCGCATGCGAATGCAGCACAGCTCTTCAATATGACTTACCGCAAAGGGTACGTTGCACATGCTGCCATTGAGCCGCACGCGGCATTGGCCGAAATAGTCAATGGAAAAGCAACGGTCTGGGCCTCGACACAAACGCCCTTCCCGACGCGAGACCGAATTGCAAAGGCGCTGCACCTTGATACCAAGGATGTGCGCGTTATAACGCCTTATCTGGGTGGTGGGTTTGGTGGCAAGAGCGCAGACGCGCAGGCCATCGAAGCGGCGCGGCTGGCGCAGATGACCGGCAAACCCGTGCAGGTCGCGTGGAGTCGGTCGGAAGAGTTTTTCAACGACACGTTTGATCCGGCAGCCGTCGTGACAATTGACTCCGGTATCGACCAGGACGGAAGAATTACGTTCTGGGATTACGGCGTCCACGCCGCTGGAGAGCGTGGGGCCGCCACGTTCTACGACATTCCCAACCTGACTATTCGCTCTGCGGGGCGTTCATCCTTCGAATCGTCGGGCATGGAGGTCCGCCTGCATCCGTTTTCAGTTGGCGCATGGCGAGCACCGGGTGCCAATATGAACGTCTTTGCGGTCGAGTCGCAAATCGACCTCATGGCGCGCGCTGCGGGGATGGACCCCTTGGCGTTTCGTTTGAATAACCTCAACGATGCCAGAATGCGCAACGTTCTTCATGCTGCGGCTGATGCTTTTGACTACCGACCCGGCGTTGGTCCCAGTGGCCGAGGGGTCGGGCTGGCATGCAGCGTGGACGCGGGAACTTATGTCGCCACGATGGCAGAAGTCCAGGTCGACCCGGTCAGTGGACGGGTGAACGTCATTCGCATGGTGTGCGCCCAGGATATGGGGATTGTCGTGAACCCGGTGGGTGCCAGGATGCAGATGGAGGGCGGACTCACCATGGGATTGGGATATGCCCTGAGCGAGGAGCTTCGCTTCCGCGGGGGTAACGTCCTTGACAGAAATTTCGACAGTTACCCGATTCCGCGATTTTCCTGGGTGCCCCGGATTGAAACCGTACTCGTGAAGAACGACGAACTGGCTCCGCAGGGTGGTGGAGAGCCATCGATAACGACCGTGGGTGCCGTGCTTGCAAACGCCGTATTTGATGCGACCGGGGCCCGTTTGTTCCGGTTGCCAATGACCGCCGATCGTATTCTTGAGGCCGTTGCTGCCATGAGATCGGGCGAGAAGGCTGGATAGAGGAGCCCCAGATGGAAAAAAAGCAGATCTGGAACAGCATCTACTGGGTTGTGGCCATACTGGTCGTACTGTCGCTCCAGGAAGTCTGGCACGGTGCGTCGCAAACAGAACCGGTCCCCTACAGCGAGTTTGAACAGGCATTGGAAGACGGTCGCATTCAAGATGTGACCGTATCGGACCGGACCGTCATCGGCCATTTGAAGGCCCCGGAAGGGAACAAGACCACGCTGGTGGCCGTGCGCGTCGAGCCCGACCTGGCCGCTCGCCTGGACAAGTTCAAGGTCCCGTACACCCGGGTGATTCAGACCACCCTGGTGCGCGACCTGATGTCCTGGGTGATCCCATCCCTCATCTTTTTCGGCGTCTGGTTTTTTCTGATCCGGCGGATGGGCGCCAGCCAGGGCATTGGCAGTCTCATGTCGATTGGCAAGAGCAACGCGAAGGTCTATGTGGTGCACGACACCGGCGTTACCTTTGCCGATGTGGCAGGTGTGGACGAAGCCAAGGAAGAACTCAAGGAGGTCGTCGACTTCCTGCAGCATCCCGCTGACTACGGCCGCCTGGGAGCCCATATTCCGCGGGGCGTTTTGCTGGTCGGACCTCCGGGTACCGGGAAAACGCTGCTGGCCAAGGCCGTGGCGGGCGAGGCGGGGGTACCGTTTTTTTCGATGTCGGGGAGCGAGTTTGTCGAGATGTTTGTTGGTGTGGGCGCATCGCGCGTTCGCGACCTGTTCGAGCAGGCCCGGCTGAAGGCTCCGGCCATCATTTTCATTGATGAACTCGACGCTCTCGGTCGGGCGCGCGGTGCCTTCCCGGGTCTTGGCGGCCACGACGAAAAGGAGCAAACCCTCAACCAGTTGCTGGCCGAGATGGACGGCTTTGATACGTCGGCGGGCATCATCCTCCTCGCCGCGACCAACCGGCCCGAAATCCTGGATCCAGCCCTGTTGCGCGCGGGTCGGTTTGATCGCCAGGTGCTGGTGGACCGGCCGGACAAGCGGGGGCGGCTGGAGATTCTGAAAGTCCATGTGCGCAAGGTCAAGCTGGACGCGGCACTGGCGCTGGACGAGGTGGCCGCCATCACCACCGGGTTCAGCGGAGCCGAACTGGCCAATCTGGTGAATGAAGCCGCGATCGTGGCAACGCGGCGTAAGGGCGAATGCGTAACGCTACCCGACTTCACGGCGGCGGTGGAGCGCATCGTGGCTGGACTGGAAAAACGCAACCGCGTGCTCAATCCGAGTGAGCGTACCGCTGTGGCCTACCATGAAATGGGGCATGCGCTGGTGGCCCTGTCGCGCCCCGGCAGCGACCCGGTGCACAAGGTGTCCATCATCCCGCGCGGCATCAGCGCCCTGGGCTACACCATCCAGCGCCCCACCGAGGATCGCTACATCATGACCGCCGACGAACTCCACCACAAAGTTTGCGTGTTGCTGGGCGGTCGCGCCGCCGAGAAACTGGTGCTGGGAACCTTGTCGACCGGCGCTGCGGACGATCTTGCCAAGGCCACCCAGATTGCCCGGGAAATGGTCATGCGTTACGGCATGGACGAGCAACTGGGCTATGTGTCTTATGACAGCATCCGTTCTCCCATGCTCGACATGCCGACTGATTACCCCGGCATTCGGACCCCCGTGGCAGAGAGCACCCAGCAGCGCATTGACGAGGCCATACACCATGTCGTGATGGATGGTTTTGAGCATGCGCTGGCTGTGTTGCGCGTGAACCGGGACATCCTGGAGCGTTGCGCGCGTTCGCTGCTGCAGCATGAAACGCTGGACGAGGTTGCGCTGTCGGAGTTGACTGTCGGATTGCAGGCGGCGCCACCCGTACCTTCGCCTCTCAGTTGACAATTCTCAATGCACAGGCGAACGCGGCGAATAGTCTGGCTGCTTGCTCCTGCGAGGTCACATTGGAGTGTGAGCGAGTCTCTGACGAGACTTTCAACTCGTTGAGGCATTCACCCTGATCGAGGAGGGCAAACGATGAAATTCAGTCATTGGCTGGCGCTATGTTTCACCCTGGTGATGGGCGCCCACGCCTGTGCCGAAGAAACGGCCCCCCTGAAAGCGGATGAAGGAGCGAAGGCGCAGTCTGTGCAGAAAGCAGAGAACCGCGCAAAGAAAGCAGCGGAAGACGCAAGAGAGGCGACGCAAAAGGCCGCCGATGCCGCCAGGGAGTCCCTGGAGAAAGCCGAAGAGGCAGTACGGGAAGTCTCCCAGAAAACGGCAGACGCCGCAAAACAGGCTGCGCGCAAAGCGGCAGACGCCGCAAGGCTTGCTGCACGCAAGACGGCTGAAGCCACGCAGAAAGCGCTTGCGGTCACCAGGGACGGTGCACAAACGGCTGAGGAAGCCGCCAGGAATGCAGGCTTGGCTGCCAAGGAAGCTGCGCAAAGAGCCGAAGAAGCCGCCAGGAAGGTTGCAGGCTCGGGTAAAGAGGCCGCCAAAAAAGCGGCTGATGCGACCAGGGATGCTGCCCAGAAAGCCGCGCAAGCCACGCGGGACGCCGCCGAGAGGGCACTTGATGCAACCAGGGACACAGCACGAAAGGCGATGGATTCGGGAAAGAAGTAATGACCCTCATGATCTGCAGCTAACCCCGCAGGTGCGGCACCGCAAGGCGGCAGAAATGTGTGAGCCCTAAATGCCTACGTCTGCCGCCTTGACCAGTCCGCGTGCGTACTCGTATGCGGCCTCGATCGCTTTTTCCTGGCTCGGGAAGTCGGTCGGAACACGTCGTCGCATGCCGGGTATGTGTGTCTTCATTTCCTTGATGTCGCTCATCCGCTCAAAGCGTACCCAAGAGATCCAGCGACCCGTCGGCTCTCTCTGCGTGGGCACACTCACGCCGTACCCATCCAGTTCAACGAACCAATTGGTGTCCATGGCTTCCTCCATCTCGTGACGAACTGAATTTTTGAACGATGCACCAGAATGCTCTTTGACAATACGCATCAAACGCACATCGTCACTATCCAGGTCTGGGCGTCTCTTCAGGTTGCCGCCAGCAGCACCAAGCTGTGTGCGGCCAGCAGGTAGGACGCCGATCCATGCCAGTTGGCGTCGTGCACACCCTGCGCGGTGTCCAGCAAGGCGCGCCACGGGCCTGGGGGCAATACAAATGTACGGTGGCTGGCTTCCGGATTCACCATCAGCAACAGTGGCGTGTTCGCGCGCCCTGGCTGGCCAATCAGGCAGCCCAGTATGCCGTCGGTGGTGTCATTCCAGTCGTGGACGTGCATCATGTCGCCACTGCTGTGCAGCCACGCCAGGTCCGCCAGTCCATTGGCTGTGGGCAAACCGCTGTACCAGTGGTTGCCCAAGGGGTACGTCTGGCGGCGCAGGGTCAGCACCCGCGCGGTAAAGGCGATCAATGCCTGATCTGCCTGCGCCCAATCAATCCAGGCGGTCGGGTTGTCCTGGCAATAGGGATTGTTGTTGCCTTGCTGGCTGTGGCCCAGTTCATCGCCCGCGCACAGCATGGGGGTACCCTGTGCCAGCAGCGTGGTGGCCAGCAGGGCCCGCTGCAGCCGCGAGCGCAGGGCGTTGACTGACGGGTCGTCAGTAGGGCCCTCAACGCCACAGTTGTGGCTCAGGTTGTGTCTCTGGCCGTCCGCGTTGTTCTCGCCATTGGCCAGGTTGTGGCGTTCGTCGTAGCTGACCAGGTCCAGCAAGGTGAAGCCATCGTGCGACACGACGTAATTGACGGACTCGGCCGGCGGGCGCTGGCGGCGCTGGCGGTGCTGGTACAGGTCGGAGGAGCCGCACAGCCGCAAGGCGAAATCCCCGCGGGACCGTGGAGGGTTGGCGGCATGCAGCCAAAAGCCGCGCATGGTGTCGCGGAACCGGTCATTCCATTCCATCCAGCCGCGCGGGAATCCGCCGACCTGGTAGCCGCCAGGGCCCACGTCCCAGGGCTCGGCGATCATCTTGACGCGCGACAGGATGGGGTCTTGCGCAATGGCGGTGAAGAAAGCCCCGCCGCGCTCGAAACCGTGATCGCCCCGGCTCAACACCGGCGCCAGATCGAAGCGAAAGCCGTCCACGTGCATGCTGCTCACCCAGTAGCGCAGGCTGTCCATCACCATCTGCAGCACACGCGGCTGGCGGATGTCCAGCGTGTTGCCGCAGCCGCTGTAGTTTTCGTAGAGGGCGTGGTTGTCGGCTTTGAGGCGGTAATAGCTGGCGTTGTCGAGCCCGCGAAAGCTTAAGCTGGGGCCGGTCTCGTCGGATTCGGCGGTGTGGTTGAACACCACATCCAGCAGGACCTCCAGGCCTTGCGCGTGGATGGCCTTGACCATGGTACGGAATTCATCACGCGCGGAGTCCCCATTGTGCCCCGATGCCAGAGCCGGGTTGGTGGCGAAAAAAGCCAGGGTGTTGTAGCCCCAGTAGTTGGACAGACCCCGCTGCACCAGGCGTTCTTCATCGACCGCGTAGTGCACCGGCAACAGGCTGAGCGTGGTGACCCCCAGGGCTTTGATGTGCGCCAGTGACGCTTCGTGTGCCAGCCCGCCATAGGTGCCCCGCAGGGCGGCTGGCACCCCGGGGTTGGTTTTTGAAAATCCCTTGACATGCAGCTCATACAGCACGGTGTCATGGATGGGGATGTGGGGCGGTTTGTCGCCTTCCCAATTGAAATCATCGTGCACGACGCGCGCCTTCAACGCCAGCGCGGCGTTGTCGCGCGTATCCATGCGCACGGGGTGCTGGCGGTCGAAGCCGAAGTGTTCATCGCGCCAGGTGAAGTGACCGACGACATCAAGGGCATAGGGGTCCAGCAGCAGCTTGTTCGGATTGAAGCGGTGGCCATGGTTCGGATCCCACAGGCCGTAGGCACGCAGCCCGTACACCAGCCCCGGCCTGGCGCCAGGCAGGTAGCCATGCCAGACATCGCTGGTGTGGGCGGGTAGCCGCAGGCGTGCCAGTTCCGCGGCGCCGGTTTCATCAAACAGGCACAGCTCCATGGCTTGGGCATGGGCCGAGAAAACGGCAAAGTTGACGCCTTGCCCATCCCAGGCGGCGCCTAGCGGCCAGGGGTGACCATGGAGCATGGGTTGGTGGCTTAGCGTTTCCATTCGAGTATGACGGTTGCCAGCGGAGGAAGGGTCAAGGCAATGGAGTAGGGCTTGCCGTGCCATGCCTTGGGTTCAGCGGTGGCAGCGCCGTGGGGCGTGCCCTGGTTGCTGCCGCCGTAGTGGGCGGAGTCGGTATTGAGGCGCTCGCGGTAGGGGCCGCTTTGTGGCACGCCGACACGGTAGCCCTGCTGGACTGTGGGCGTGAGGTTGCACACCACCACGATGAAGCTGGCCGGATCGGTGCCGCGGCGGATGAAGCTGAACACCGAGTGGGCGGCGTCGCTGTGGTCGATCCACTCAAAGCCTTCGGCCACACAGTCCAGCTGGTGCAGGGCGGGCGTGGACTGGTACAGGTGGTTGAGGTCACGCACCAGGCGTTGAACGCCCGCGTGGTTGGGGTTGTCAAGCAAATGCCAGTCCAGGCTCTGGTCGTGGTTCCACTCGCGTTCTTGGGCAAATTCGCAACCCATGAACAGCAGCTTCTTGCCGGGATGGCCGAACATGAAACCCAGGTAGGCCCGCAGATTGGCGAACTGCTGCCAGCGGTCACCGGGCATCTTGCCCAGCAGGGAGCCTTTGCCATGCACCACTTCGTCATGGGAGATGGGCAGCACAAAATTCTCGCTGAAGGCGTAGACCAGGCCGAAGCTGATTTCGCTCTGGTGGTGCTTGCGGTGAATCGGGTCGCGGGCCATGTACTGCAGCGTGTCGTGCATCCAGCCCAGGTTCCATTTGTAGTGAAAGCCCAGGCCGCCGGCGTGTGTGGGTCGTGATACGGCAGGAAACGCGGTGGATTCTTCGGCCACGGTGATGGCGTCGGGCCGCTCCACATCGATGACCTCGTTCATGCGTTTCAGGAACGCAATGCTTTCCAGGTTTTCCCGTCCACCGTGGACGTTGGGAACCCATTCCCCAGGTTCACGGCTGTAGTCGCGGTACAGCATGGACGCCACGGCATCCACACGCAGACCGTCCACCGCATAGCGCTCCAGCCAGTACAGGCCATTGCCAATCAGAAAATTGGCAACCTCGGTGCGCCCCAGGTTGTAGATCAGGGTGTTCCAGTCGTTGTGAAAGCCTTCGCGTGGGTCGGCGTATTCGTACAGGTGCGTGCCATCAAATTCGCCCAGGCCGTGCGGATCGGTGGGAAAGTGGGCCGGCACCCAGTCCAGCAGCACGCCAATGCCCGCGGCATGGCAGCGCTGCACAAAGTGCACCAGACCATCGGCGGTGCCAAAGCGGGCGGTGGGGGCGTACAGGCCCACGGGCTGGTAACCCCAGGAGCCGTCAAACGGGTGCTCGCTGATGGGCAACAGCTCCAGGTGGGTAAAACCCAGGTCCCGGGTGTAGGGAATCAGCAGGTCGGCCAGTTCGTCCCAGGTGGGCCAGCGTTGCTCGCCGGTGGCGGCATCCTGCACACGCCGCCAGGAGCCCAGGTGCACCTCATAAATGCTGATGGGCGCATTCAGCGCATTGGCATTGCGGCGCAGGTCCGACGGGGCCTGAAGTGCCGGCATGGCCGCCACGACGCTGGCCGTGCCCGGTCGCAATTCGGACTGCCGCGCGTAGGGGTCGGCGCGGGCCGTCAGCACGGTGCCTTCGCGGGCGCGAATCTCGAACTTGTAGAGGGCGCCAAGGCCCACGCCGGGCAGGAAGATCTCCCAGACGCCACATTCACGGCGCAAGCGCATGGGATGGCGGCGCCCATCCCAATAGTTGAAATCACCCAACACACTGACGCGTGACGCGTTGGGCGCCCACACCGCAAAGCTGGTGCCGGCCACGCCGTCCATCTCCCGCGGATTGGCGCCCAGAATTTCATAGGGCCGCAGGTGCGTGCCCTCGCTGAGCAGCCAGACGTCCATGTCCCCCAGCACCTGGCCAAAACGGTACGGGTCCTCCTGTTCGGACTCGTTTCCGTCAGCCCATTGAACCTGCAAACGGTACGGTGTGCCGGGCCGGGCGGGAAAGGCCTGCTCAAAAAAACCTGCCGGGTTCCGTTGGACCAGGTTGGCCAGCACGAGGCCCGTTTCGCTGGCCAGCGCCCGAACCTGCACCGCACCCGGCAGGAAGGTGCGAATAGACAGCAGACCGCCGCGCTGCACATGGGGACCCAGTACCGCGAACGGGTCGCTGTGGCTGGCTGAACAAATCTGTTTGATGTCGGCTAGGGGCAGCATGGGGGCTATGGTGTTTGTGGGGGCAGTCAATCCGCCGGCGCTACGACATTCCAGATCTGGCTGGCGTATTCGCGAATGGTCCGGTCGGATGAAAAAGCGCCCATGCCAGCGACATTGGCAATGGCGCGCTCACACCATTGCCGTGGCTGGCGGTACAGCTCATCGACCCGCATTTGTGTTGCGACATAGGCTTCGTAGTCGGCCAGCAGCATGAAGTGGTCGCCGCCCCAGGCCAGGGATTCAACCAGGGGGCGGTAGCGTGCGGGTTCGGCTGGCGAGAAACGGCCGTCGGCAATCTCGGTGAGTACGGCCCGGATGGCGGGTACGCTTTCGTAAAAGCGCATGGGCTGGTAGCCGCTCTGCCGCAATGCCCGCACTTCGGGTGTCTTGAGGCCGAAGATGAAAATATTGTCGTCGCCCACGTTCTCCCGGATCTCGATGTTTGCGCCATCATCGGTGCCGATGGTGATGGCGCCATTGAGTGCCAGCTTCATGTTGCCGGTGCCGGACGCTTCGGTTCCTGCGGTGGATATCTGTTCCGACAGGTCGGCTCCGGGCATGATGATTTCAGCCACCGAGACGCTGTAGTTCGGGATGAATACCACCTTGAGTCGGTCACCCAGACGTGGATCGTTGTTGACGACATTCGCCACGTCGTGAATCAGGTGAATGATGGTCTTGGCGGTGTGGTACGACGACGCGGCCTTGCCCGAAAAGATGACGGTGCGCGGGACCCAGTCGGCATCCGGGGTCTGCAGGATGGCCATGTAGCGGGTCACCACATGCAGCACATTGAGCAACTGGCGCTTGTATTCGTGGACGCGTTTGACCTGCACATCAAACAGGCTGTCCGGATGCACCACGATGCCGGTGGTACGGGCAATGTAGGCCGCCAGCCGGGACTTGTTGGCGCGCTTGACGGCCATGAATTGGTCCTGAAAGCCGGTATCGCTGCGGTGGGCGTTCAGGCCCTTGAGCAGGTCCAGGTCCAATCGCCAGTGCTTGCCCAGGGTCTGGTCCAGCAATTCCGACAGTCCCGGATTGGCCTGCCCCAGCCAGCGTCGCGGTGTGACGCCGTTGGTGATGTTGGTAAAGCGCTCGGGCCAGAGGTCGGCAAAGTCGGCAAAGATGGTTTGCACCAACAGCCTGGAATGCAGCGCAGACACGCCATTGACCTTGTGGCTGCCCACTACCGACAGATGGGCCATGCGTACCCGGCGTTCACCGTGTTCGTCAATCAGGGACAGGCGCTCCAGAAACGCGTTGTCGCCCGGGCGGTGGTTGGCGGCGTTTTCCAGGAACTCCTTGTTGATGCGGAAAATGATCTCCAGGTGGCGCGGCAATACATGCTGGATCAGGCTCACGGGCCAGGTCTCCAGCGCCTCGGGCATCAGGGTGTGGTTGGTATAGGAGAAGATTTTTCCGCACAGCTGCCAGGCCGTGTTCCACGGCATGAAGTGCTCATCGCACAGCAGACGCATCAACTCGGCCACGCCAATGGCGGGATGGGTGTCGTTGAGGTGAATGGCCACCTGGTCGGCCAGGTTGTCCAGCGTGGGGTGCTCATGGAGATGGCGTTTCACCAGGTCCTGGATCGACGCGGCCACAAAGAAGTATTCCTGTTTCAGGCGCAGTTCACGCCCGGCGGGTGTGCTGTCGTTGGGGTACAGCACCCACGAGATGTTCTCGAACTCGTTCTTGATGTTGGCAGCCCGTGCGTAGTCGCCGGCATTGAAAACGCCGAGGTCGATGTGCGCAGGTGCCACCGCTTTCCACAGGCGCAGGGTGGAGACGTGATCGGTACCATGGCCTGGCACGACCATGTCGTAGGCTTTGGCGACAACCTCCCCGCCGTGGCGCCAGAAGCTGACACCGTCGATGTGCTCGACCCATCCGCCAAAACGTACCGTGTAACCGATATCGGCGCGCGGAAATTCCCAGGGTGTGCCGTCTTGCAGCCAGGGGTCCGGGTATTCGATCTGTGCGCCGTTGTGAATACCCTGGGCAAACATGCCGTACTCGTAGCGGATACCGTAGCCAAACGAGGGAAGCCTGAGCGTTGCCATGGAGTCCAGAAAACAGGCGGCCAGGCGGCCCAGGCCGCCGTTGCCCAAGGCCGCATCGGGCTCGCGTTCAGCCACGTCTTCGAGTGTCTGGGCATGCTGTGCCAGCCCCTGGGCGGCACCTCCGGTGAGGTTGAGAGCGGCCAGGGCATTGGAGAGCGTGCGTCCCATCAGGAATTCCATGGACAGATACACCACACGGCGGGCCTTGCTGCTGTGTTCCTGCGCCTGGGTTTCAACCCAGCGCTGGGAGAGCTGCTCGCGCGCCAGCAGGGCAACGGCGAGCATGAGGTCCGTCGTCGTCGCGTCTTCAGAGGCTACGCCAACCGAGCTCAACAAGTGCTGCTCAATCTGGGCGGCCTGGGTATGCTTTCCAATCATTGGGGTAGAAGACACGATCTGATCCTTTTTTATTGTGCAGCGCCTGGGAAATCATCCTCCAGGAAGGGAGCCCCCTCCAAAGGGAATCGATTTTCGCATTCTGTCAGTTTGTTCGCCTCGTCGGGTATTAAGATGGCACTGCCCATTGGAACTGTACCGATACCGGGGGAATACATGGAACTGACTGAGCAGGCACGTAGTCTCGATTTGCCCAAACGGGCTGTGGCGCTGGTGCTGGCGGGTGGTCGCGGCAGCCGCCTGATGCATCTTACGGATCGCCGCGCCAAGCCGGCCGTCTACTTTGGTGGCAAGTTCCGTATCGTGGACTTCGCGCTGTCCAATTGCCTGAACTCCGGTATTCGCCGCATTGGTGTCATCACGCAGTACAAATCGCACAGTTTGCTGCGGCACTTGCAGCGTGGCTGGGCATTCCTGAAGTCCGAGATGAACGAGTTTGTTGACCTGTTGCCGGCGCAGCAGCGCAATGACACCGAAAGCTGGTACCGGGGCACGGCCGATGCCGTCTACCAGAACCACGACATCCTCGAAGGATATGGCGCCGATTACATCGTGGTGCTGGCGGGCGACCATGTCTACAAGATGAACTACGCGCTGATGCTGGCGGATCATGTGGCCAAGGGGCGCGAGTGCACGGTGGCCTGCATTGCCGTACCCCGCAGTGAAGCCAGTGCGTTTGGCGTGATGGCGGTGGATGACAACAGCCGGGTCATCGATTTCGTTGAAAAACCGGCTGATCCTCCTGCCATGCCGGGGCGGCCCGACATGGCTTTGGCCAGCATGGGAATCTATATCTTCAACGCCAGGTATTTGTACCGGGAGTTGGAACGTGACATGGCGGATCCGACGTCCAGCCATGATTTTGGCAAAGACATCATTCCCCAGGCCGTACGCAATGGCGACGTGGCGGCCCATCCCTTTACGCTGAGTTGCGTGCCCGCTGCGAAAGAGGGCCAGGAGCCCTACTGGCGCGATGTCGGAACCATTGACGCCTATTGGGATGCCAACATTGATCTGACGGCAACGGAGCCCTTGCTCAATATGTACGACCGGCACTGGCCCATTTGGACTTACCAGGCGCAATTGCCCCCGTCCAAGTTCGTGCACAACGAGGACGACCGACGCGGTATGGCCATCGAATCTCTGGTGTCGGGGGGCTGCATCGTATCGGGGCAGCTTTTCCGCTCGGTGCTGTTTTCCAGTGTGCGGGTCCACTCGTATGCGAAGGTCAGCTGGTCCGTGCTGCTGCCGGGTGTCGAGGTGGGGCGTGGCGTACGCCTCAACCGCGTCATCGTGGACCGCGGCGTCACCATTCCCGATGGCATGGTGATTGGTGAGGACGCAGCGCTGGATGCGCAACGCTTTCACCGCAGCGCCAATGGCGTCACCCTGGTAACGACCAACATGATTGAGAACATAGAAGCATGAAAGTCCTGCTTGCAGCGGCAGAGGTCTACCCTCTGATCAAGACCGGCGGTCTGGCGGATGTGCTGGGTGCGCTACCGGATGCCCTGATTTCGGCGGGTGCCGATGTGCGCCTGGTTCTGCCAGGCTTGCCGTCCATATTGCTGGGCATGGAGCAGTCGGAGGTGGTCTGTGAACTGGGCCCCATGTTTGGAGCCGGTCGCGTCACGTTGCGACTGGGACGACTGGCGCACAACGGTGTTGCTGCCTATGTGATTGACGCACCTTACCTGTACCAGCGTGCGGGCAACCCGTATCTGGCCGCTGACGGTAGCGAGTGGCCTGACAACCTGCAACGCTTTGCGCTGCTGGGGTGGGTTGCGGCACACCTGGCGGCTGGGGAGCTGGACACGCGCTGGGCGCCGGATGTGTTGCATGCCCATGACTGGCATGCCGCCATGGCCTGCGCTTACCTGGTCTGTCACCCGGGGAACACGGTGGCTACGGTTTTTACCATCCACAACCTGGCTTATCAGGGCCTGTTTCCCGTGCAAGACTTCCATTTGCTGGGTCTGCCTTCACGCCTGATGGTGTCGCAGGGGCTGGAGTTTCATGGGCAGCTGTCGTTCATGAAAGCGGGCCTGAAGTTTTCCGACCGGGTAACGACCGTTAGCCCGAGTTATGCACGGGAAATTGCGACCGAGGAGTTTGGCTGTGGGCTCGATGGCGTGATCCGGGCGCGCGGTGGGCAGGTCAGCGGGATCCTCAATGGTGTCGATGGCGACATCTGGAACCCTGCCAGTGATGCCCTGATTGAAGCCGGGTATACGGCAGAGTCGCTGGATGGCAAGGCGCGCTGCAAGGCGGCGCTGCAGGCCGAGCTGGGCTTGCGCGTGGACGCCTCGGCCCCCCTGTTTGCCGTGGTCAGCCGGCTCACATCACAAAAAGGTCTGGATCTGGTGCTGAAAGCCTTGCCAGATGTTTTGCACGGGGCCACTCAGGGCGGTGTGCAGCTGGCGGTGCAGGGCAGTGGTGACCCCGCCCTGGAAGCTGCTTTTAGAGCAGCGGCAGCAAGCCATCCGGGCCGTGTGGCCGTCCATACCCGTTATGACGAGGCGCTTGCACACCGCATGATGGCCGGGGCCGATGCCATGCTGGTGCCGTCGCGGTTTGAGCCCTGCGGACTGACACAGCTGTATGCGCAGCGCTATGGAACCGTGCCCGTGGTGCGCAGCGTTGGAGGCCTGGCCGACACGGTGGTCGACGCCACACCGGATGCGATGAAGGCTGACGTGGCCACCGGTTTCCTGTTCGGCCCGGCAACAGTTCAGGCGTTACGGCAGGCCATGGCGCGCACGCTGGAGGCATACCGTCAGCCCACGTTGTGGCGCCAGTTGATGCGCCGTGGTATGGCACAGAATTTTTCCTGGAATGTGGCAGCCACCCAGTATCTGGCGCTGTACGACGAGGCACTCCAGGGCGGTCTGCAATAGCGTGCCGCCCCTGGTCCCTGAACTTAGCTGGATGCCAGCGTGTGCAGCGGGATGTCTTTTTCTACGGCCAGTCGATCCAGCTGCGCGCGGGTCTGCGAGAGCAGGAAGCTGGCAATGGCAGCGTGGGTTTCCGGGGCAAACATGGCCATGATGTTGGACACTTTCAAGCCCACTGCACCGGCCAGCGCTGCTGCAAAATGCGGCTCCAGCGCTGCGACGGCCACGCGGCCGTCCTTGCAGGGGTAAACGCGGTAGCCGGCGTGGCCACCGCCCACCGCTGCTCCCGGTTTGGTCAGACCCCAGGTGCGGGGTAGTGCAAGGTAGGCTGCAGCGTCGGACAGGGCTATGTCAAAGCGGGCGCCTTTGCCTTTCTGCAACTGGTGCAGACGGGCCTTCAGCACCGCCTCGGAGGCCATTAGCGAGCCACCCATGTCGGCGTACAGCGTCGGTGGCAGATCCAGCCCGCCGATCAGGTTGTTTTCGGCCAGGTAGGTGAGGTCATGGCCGGGCTCTTCAGCGCGGGCGCCGGGTGCGCCAAAAATGGCCACCAGCGACAGCGTGGGATAGAGCGTGTGCAAGGTCTTCCACTCCAGTCCCAGCTTCTGCAAGGCGGAAGGGCGGAAGGATGTCAGCAGCACGTCGGTTTTGGCCAGTTCGCGGTGCAGCGCTTTCTGGCCTTTTTCAGATTTCAGGTCCACATTGGCGATGCGCATCCCGGCGTGCAGCGTGTCGTAGGCCGTGCGGTTGTACAGGCCCATGGGGTCGCCGGAGGTGCCTTTGGGGGCGGCAGGGTGGGGTGGTGGCTCCAGCTTGACGCAGGTCGCGCCCATGTGCCGGCAACGCATCAGGGCGGCGGGACCCGGCAGGTTCAGCGCCAGGCTCAAGACGCGAACGCCTTTGAGGGGCAGGATGGGCTTGGGAACACGGGAGGATGATGGGGTGGCCATGGGTGCAGGTTGAATAGCGTTGGAATGGACTGCGGCCCATGATAATGGCAGTTGGCGCATGCACCCCTGTGTGCCTCCCAACGTACAAGGCAGCCCATTGAACAATGACCAGCTCGACTTCGCCTTTGTGGCGGAGCTTCCCATCTCGCCCGCAGCGCCTAAAAAGCGTGGATCGCGCAGCAAAACGGTAGCCCCGCCGGCCCCGTTGGCTGCGTCGGTGCCTGTGTCCACTTTGTCACGCCAGGGATCGGCGCACCTGTCCAGCGAACCGGCGCCAGACAGTCCCGCCGCATTGCCGGAATCCGAAGTTGAATCCCTGGCTGCCGTGCTGGACGCCCATCCCGACTACCGGGTGTTGCGCCGCCTGCAGCCTCGCCTGCAATGGCCGCAGCCGGGTGAAGGGCAGGGCGTGTGCCGTGTCATCGTGCTGGACACGGAAACGACGGGTCTGGACCAATCCAGAGACAAGATCATGGAGCTGGCGTTGCTGAGGGTCGATATCGATCTGGCAACGGGCCTTCCCGTGGGCAGCATGCAGGTCTACGACGGTCTGGAAGACCCGGGCATGCCCATACCCCAGGAAGTGCAGGAGATCACCGGCATTGACAACTCCATGGTGCAGGGTCAACGGCTGGATGAAGAGCGCATTGCGGCCCTGCTGGATGGCGTGGATCTGGTGATTGCCCACAACGCCGGGTTTGACCGCCCCTTTGCCGAGGCGCGTCTCTCGCAGTTCCGCCACCTGGCTTGGGCTTGCTCATTTGCCGACATCCCCTGGAAGACACAGGGCAGGCGCTCGGCCAAGCTGGAAAGCCTGGCACTGGAGATGGGCTGGTTCTACGACGCGCACCGGGCGGAAATGGACTGTCACGCTCTGCTGGCGGTCTTGGCCGTCAACCTGCCGCTGTTACCCCGCACCGGCTTGTTCCATTTGATGGAGCAAGCCCACAAACCCAGTTACCGGCTGATGGCGACCAATGCGCCGTTCGATGCCAAGGACAAGCTCAAGGCCCGTGGTTATCGCTGGAGTGCTGAGCAAAAGGTCTGGCATACCCGCGTGGGCGATAGCAAGGCCTTGCAGGCCGAGTTTGATTGGCTCAAGGAACATGCCTACCACCAGCGCGCGGCCGTGGTGCAGTTCGAAAAACTCGATGCCCTGGTGCGCTACTCCAGCCGCACCGGCGAGTTGTTGCACCACCAGTTGTAGGGCGTGTTTTGATGTCCAGCAACGCTCTGTCGTTGGCCAGTGTCCAGGTTGCGCAGGCGCGCAAGGTGGTCATCGCCGGACGCTCCATCCTGACGGCCATCCACAAGACGGACGTGCGAGGCCCGGTTGCGGTGGCCGCCATGGGGTTGCACGGGGATGAGCAGGCTGATTTGTCCGTTCACGGTGGCTTGGAAAAAGCCGTCTACGCCTATCCGGCCGAGCACTATGGCTTCTGGCGCAGCGCCCGTGAGAGTGCGGGTGTTGCCGCCATCGACACCGCACTCGACCACGGCTCCATGGGCGAGAACCTGACTCTGAATGGCGTGCTCGAAACCGATGTGTGGGTGGGCGACGTGCTGCGCTTTGCCCATTGCGTGTTGCGCGTCAGCCAGCCACGGGAACCCTGCTACAAGTTCAATACGGCGATGGGCTTCAACACGGCGGTCAAGACCATGGCCCAGAGCGGATTTTGCGGGTTTTATCTGTCCGTTGATGAACCCGGCACGCTGCAGGCCGGGGAATCATTTGAGTTGCTGCCCGGTCCCCGTCATGTCAGCATTCCGCAGCGCTTTCAGGCCAAGATGTTCAAGCACATGCGCTGATGGCCCGTGGCCTGGCGTGTGGTGTCAATGCCCGAATTCTTGCCGGGGTCGCGTCTTGTGGAAGGTTAACGGTACACCGGCCTGTGCAGTGGCCTGTTCCTTGCGGGCCTGGTTCAGCACCGAGGTTTTCATCTTGCCCACCACATGCATCTCGCAGGGTTTGCAGTCAAAGCGCAGGGTGAGTTTTTCCTTGCCATTGATGAGCTGAAGGGGTTCAGCCTTGACGTTTCCCTGAACACCCGTCACGCCCTTGGCCTGCTTGGGGCACAGGCTCAAGGAGAAGCGCACGCAGTGCTTGGTAATCATCAGGCTGACTTCGCCCAACTCTTCATTGGCTTCATAGGCGGCGTCAATGACCTTGACCCCGTGTTTGGCGTAGAAGGCGTGGGCTGATCGGTTGTGCACGTTGGCCAGGTAGCTCAGGCTGTCCTGCGGGTAGGGCACGGGCGGCTCTACCGCGGCAGCGCGGGGCAAACGCGGCAGTGCCAAGGCGCGAACCGTTTCCAGTTCTTCCACCGCATCCCGGCGCAGCGCGTTGAGCGTAGATGCAGGTACAAATAGATCGCTAGCCCCCGTCAAACGTGCGTGAGCAGCTACGAAAATAGTAGCGCCGAGTTTGCCGATGTGCTGCTCCAGCAGCGTGGCATTGGCGGCGGGGTCTTTGGCGGCGGTGTGGGGCAGGGTGGCGCGGGTGGTGGCGGTGTTGCCGTCTTCGTCGGTCAGGGTCAGCGCCACGCCCGTGGGGGTGCGCTCCAGTTCTGCCCAGACCCCAATGCGCCGGTCGCTGGACTTTTTGTCCAGCACGCGCACCCAGTCCACGTCGCGGTTGCGGTTGACCTCCGTGCCCTTGCGCAGGTCTTTGAGACCGGCCACATCGTCCTTGGGAAACACCCGCCAGCGCTGCCAGCGCGGGGTGAGGCCCGCCCTGGGTTTACCCACCGGCTCGGCGCGGTTAATGGCCAGGCCCACCAGTTCCTTTTGCAGGTCGTAGTAGCACAGGCCATCGCCGTTGTGCAGCACGGTGTTGGCGTCGGTGGTTTCCAGTTCCACCCAGTTGGGCCCCACCTGGGTCACAAAACCGATGGGCTGACCCGGGTTCTTGGGCGAGTCAAAGGCGCCAATGTCGTCTTGGCGGCCCTGCACGAAGTAGTCGGTGAACTCGCGGTTGAAGTTCTGGTTGGGGTCGGGCGTGAAGGTGAAGGTGGTGCTGCCGCTGCTAGAGCGCGCCAGAGGTTGTGCCGAGCCCTGGCGCTCTTCGATCAATGCGTCCAGCAGTGTGCGGTAGTGGGCCGTGATGTTCTTCACGTAGCCCAGGTCCTTGTAACGGCCTTCGATCTTGAAGCTGCGGATGCCCGCATCGACCAAGGCGGCCAGGTTTTCGCTCTGGTTGTTGTCCTTCATGGACAGCACATGCTTGTCGTGCGCCACGAAGCGGCCCTTGTCGTCCACCACCTGGTAGGGCAGGCGGCAGGCCTGGCTGCATTCGCCACGGTTGGCGCTGCGCCCGGTGTGGGCGTGGCTGATGTAACACTGGCCGCTGTAGGCCACGCACAGGGCGCCATGCACAAAAAATTCCAGTGTGCAACGTTTCGGGTCGGTCTGGGCGCGGATGGCGGCCATCTGCTGCAGCGTCAGCTCGCGCGCCAGCACGATCTGCGACAGGCCCGCATCCTGCAGAAAGCGGGCCTTTTCAGGCGTGCGGATGTCGGTCTGGGTGCTGGCGTGCAACTGGATGGGCGGCAGCTCCAGCTCCAGCAGACCCATGTCCTGGATGATCAGGGCGTCGACGCCCGCGTCATAGAGTTGCCAGGCCAGCTTGCGTGCGCCTTCCAGTTCGTCGTCGCGCAGGATGGTGTTGAGCGTAACGAAGATGCGGCTGTTGAAGCGGTGGGCATGGCGCACCAGGCGGGCAATCTCACCCACGCTGTTGTCGGCGCTGGAGCGCGCGCCAAAGGAGGGGCCACCAATGTAGACGGCGTCGGCTCCGTGGTTAACGGCTGCTATGCCGATGTCGGCATCGCGTGCCGGGGCCAATAGTTCAAGTTGAAAGTCGGGCAGGGACATGGCGCAATTATCCCCGCTGTCCGGAAAACGCGTGGTCTACGCCTGCACGGCTACCTGGGTCTGGGTGCCCAGGCCGTCGATGCCCAGGTGCATGGTCTGGCCGGAGCGCAGGAATACCGGAGGCTTTTGCCCCATGCCAACACCGGGCGGGGTACCGGTGGAAATCACATCACCGCTTTGCAGGCTCATGAAGCGGCTCAGGTAGCTGATGAGGAATGGCACCTGGTAGACCATGGTGGCCGTGGAGCCATTCTGGTAGCGCTTGCCATCGACCTCCAGCCACATGCGCAGGGCCTGCGGATCGGGTACTTCATCGGTTGTCACCAGCCAGGGGCCCATCGGGCCGAAGGTGTCGCAACCCTTGCCCTTGTCCCAGGTGCCGCTGCGTTCGATCTGAAACTCGCGTTCGGACAGGTCATTGACGACGCAGTAGCCTGCCACGTGGGCCATGGCATCGGCTTCAGCGATGTAGCGCCCGCCCTGCCCAATGACGACACCCAGTTCCACTTCCCAGTCGGTCTTGACGGAACCCCGTGGGATTTCGACCGCGTCATCGGGGCCGACGATGGCACTGGTCCATTTGTTGAAAACCACCGGCTCTGGCGGCACCTGCATGCCGGCTTCGGCAGCATGGTCCGAGTAGTTCAGGCCAATGCAGATGAGCTTGCCGGTGTGCGCTACACAGGGCCCCAGGCGCAGGTCCTTTTGGGGCTGTCCGGGAACCAGTGGCAGGGATTCCAGATGGAGCGCCCTGAGCCGTTGCAGCGAATCCGGCAGCAATGCCGCACCCGCTACATCGGAGATCACGCCCGACAAATCACGCACGCGACCTGATGCATCCAATACACCGGGTTTTTCCTGGCCAGGCAGGCCATAGCGAAGGAGTTTCATGCTGCATTCATTTCTTGAAAAGTGGGTGGGGTGGCGGAACGGAAAAACGCGGCCATGGCCGCGTTTTTGTCTTCTGAGGGAATTGCGTCAGGCGCGAATTACTCGATCTTGGCTTTGCTGCGCAGCTCTTCCTGGAACTTGGCAATTTTCTGCTGTTGCAGTTGCTGGGCGATCTGCGGCTTGACGTCCTCAAACTTGGGCAGTTGGGCGTCGCGGATGTCGTCCAGGCGGATGATGTGGTAGCCGAATTGGGTCTTCACTGGAGTCTCCGTCATCTTGCCCTTGGTCAACGCGGACAGCGCTTCAGAGAACTCTTTGACGTAGTTGCCGGGGTTAGCCCAATCCAGATCACCACCCTTGGCGCCAGAGCCTGGGTCCTTGGAGGATTTCTTGGCGATTTCATCAAACTTGCCGCCCTTTTTGAGCTTGGCAATGATGGCCTTGGCTTCGTCTTCGGTCTCCACCAGAATGTGGCGGGCTTTGTATTCCTTGCCGGAGTTGGCGGCGGCAAACCGGTCGTACTCAGCCTTGATTTCTTCGTCGGTGACCGGATTTTTCTTCTGGAAATCGGAGAACAGTTCGCGGATCAGGATGGCCTGGCGGGCCAGTTCGATCTGGGTCTTGAAGTCTTCGGTGGCATCCAGACCACGAACCTGGGCTTCCTGCATGAAGATTTCGCGGGCGATCACTTCATCCTTGAGCTGGCCTTGCATCTCTGGGGACACAGGGCGTCCGGAGCGTTTGACTTGCTCTGCGAGCGCTTCAACGCGGGACTTTGGAATGGCTTTGCCATTGACGATGGCCACGTTCTGGGCCCATGCTGCCGGCGCCGCAGCTGCCAGCAGGGTGGCAACAGCGATTGCGGACAAAATTTGTTTCTTCATGTGTCTTCCTTCAGGATACAAATCAAATAGGTGCCAGTAAGGCGTGCTAAACCGTGGTTTTGGTTGGCGAAACTTCGGTCTCAATGGCCAGGGCATGCAAGCCCTGAGCAATGAAATCTTGCAGCGCATCATACACAAGGCGATGGCGGGCCACACGGCTCAGGCCTGTAAACAAGTGTGAAGCCACCCGAACCCGGAAATGCGTACCAAATCCGGTGCCGTTGGCGCCGGCGTGGCCGTTGTGCTGGTGACTCTCGTCCAGCACCTCCAGATGGGTGGGGGCCAGACGCTCGCGCAGGCGCTGCTCTAACTGGCTGGCGCTGGGACCTGTGCTCATGGCTTGCTCTCCTTTTCAACCGCGTCATCAGAGCGCAGGTGGGGCGCAATGTAGATGCCTTGACCGATGATGAAGGCCAGCGGAAAGGCATAACCCCACAATTTGAAGGTCACCCACGCTTCGGTGCTGTAGTACATCACGACATAGGCGTTGGATACGGCCATGAACACGCTGTAGACCACCCAGGCGACATTGAGTCGGTGCCAGACGGAATCAGGCAGTTCCAACTGACTGCCCAGCAACAGTTTGAGGAAGTTCTTGCGCATGCCCCATATGGCCACTGCCAGCGCAATAGCCATGGCCGCGTACAGCACGGTGGGCTTCCATTTGATGAACCGGTCATCGTGCAGGGCCAGCGTCAGGGTGCCAAACAGCAGGATCAGCACCAGCGTGAGCTTGTGCATGGCCTGCAGTTTGCGGTCTATGCCGTAGATGAGCGCCATTTGCAGTACGGTAGCCGCCATCAGGACGGCGGTTCCTACATAGATGTCGTAGAGCTTGTAGGCGCCGAAAAACAGCAGGATGGGGAAAAAATCGATCAGTATTTTCATTCAGGGGTGAAGTGTAACGAGGCTGAGTTCATGCAGTAGCGCAGGCCGGTGTCGGTGGGGCCATCGTCGAACAGGTGGCCCAGGTGCGCGCCGCAGGCGGCACACAGGGCTTCGGTGCGAAGCATGCCATGCGCACGATCGGTGCGCGTTTCGACGGCGCCGTCGGCAATGGCCTTATCGAAACTGGGCCAGCCGCAACCCGCATCGAACTTGGTGGCCGACGCAAACAAGGGCTTGTCGCAACAGATGCAGTGGTAGATGCCGTCCTTGAACTGGTCTGCGTATTTGCCGGTAAAGGGCCGTTCGGTGGCAGCGTGCCGCGTGACTTCAAAGGCAACGGGCTCAGCCCCCTTTTCCTGGAGCAGGGCTTTCCATTCTTGATCGGTCTTATGGATGGGATGGGTCATGGCTGTGTCTTTCCAGGGCGTAATCAGGAACTGCAACTGATGGCAATGCTTGCGGCCCACTCAGGCGGGAACGCGGCGAAGGATTCAAACTCGGGGTGTTCGTCGAAGGGATGCTCCAACACCTGGAGCAATTGTGCAACGACAGAATAGTCCTTGTGCTTGGCCGCCTGGATGGCCAGTTCACCCAAATGGTTGCGCAGCACATATTTTGGGTTGGTCTTGAGCATCAAATCGGCCGCCAGACCCCGTGGAATGTGCGCAAGGCGCTCTGAATACTGTAGCAACCACTGGTCAATGCCAGCCCGGTCGACAAACAGATCGCGTACGGTTTCATCCTGGGCGTGCGGATTCTCGTCCCGCATCTGGGCCCAGTGGCTCAGTCGCCGCCAGAAAATGGTGTAGTCCACCCGATTCTCCGCCAGCAGTCGCAGCACCGCGTCGGCCAGCTCACGCTGCCCGGTCAGTACGGACGGAAAGCCCAGCTTGGCGGCCATGCAGGCATCAAAGGACTGCGGGTACAGCGTCTTGAAGGTCTCCAGGGCGGCAATGGCCGGCTCCTGTTCGCCAATGAGGGGCAGCAGGGCCTGACCCAGGCAGTACAAATTCCAGTACGCGACGTTGGGCTGCCTGTAAAAGGCATAGCGCCCCTGGTTGTCGGAGTGGTTGCAGATATGACCGGGATCGAACGCGTCCAGAAACTGAAACGGACCGTAATCGATGGTCAGACCCAGAATGCTCATGTTGTCGGTGTTCATGACGCCGTGGCAAAAACCCACTGCCTGCCACTGCGCCACCATGTGCGCCGTGCGTTCGGTGACGGCCTGCAGAAAGTTCGCGTAGGCGTTGCCGCCATGGCGCACATCGGTGCGGCATTGCGGGTAAAAGCGGTCGATCACGTAATCGGCCAGTTGCTTGAGCTGGTCATGCAGGTCGTGGTGGCAGAAGTGCTCAAAATGCCCAAAGCGGATGAAGCTGGGCGCCAGTCGGGTGACCACGGCAGCCGTCTCGGGTTGCTCGCGGTACACGGGGTGGTCGGAGCCGATCACACACAGGGCCCGGGTGGTCGGTATGCCGAGCCCGTGCATGGCTTCGCTGCACAAGAATTCGCGAATGCTGGAGCGCAGGACCGCACGACCATCGCCCATGCGCGAGTAGGGGGTCAGGCCCGCGCCCTTGAGCTGGATTTCCTGGGCTGCGCCCGGGTGTTCCGCCGGTGGCGTCAGTTCGCCCAGCAGCACGGCCCGCCCGTCGCCCAGTTGTCCCGCCCACACGCCAAACTGGTGGCCGCTGTAGACGCTGGACAGCGGCCGTGCGCCCGGGGGCGCCGCGTTGCCGACAAAAATGTGCTGCCAACTCTCGGATTGCACGCTGTGTGGCTGCAATCCCAACAAACGTGCGGCAGACGGGCTGTGCCCGACCAGATAGGGATCGCGCAGGGGCTGCGTCGCCATGGGCGAGTAAAAATCCGGCCCGAGGGCGGCAAAACTGTTGTTCCAGCGCCAGCCTGGCTCCAGACCGGCCATGCCGGAAGACGTGTCATTCATGGAGCTATTGTCCGGCAGGGCACGCAAGCCCACTGCCGCAAGGGTCAAGCGGGAACCCCGGGGCGGCTATTCCAGCAGCCCTGTCAAGGCCGCGTCATCCAGCACTTTGATCCGGTTCATGGCCAGGCTGATCAAACCCCGCTCCTGCAGCGCATTGAGGGCCCGGTTGGCGGTTTGTCGGGACATGCCGGCCAGGCTGGCGAGTTCGTCCTGTGTCAAATCCATCTGGCGCGTGCGGCTCCAGAACAGGCGGCTCAAGGACAGGGCGATGCGCTGTTCGGGGTTGCGGGTGCGCCCGGCTTCAATCATGGCCATGGCCTGTGACAGGCGCAAATTCATGCACCCCACCAGAAACTGGTTGAACCCGATACTCGACGCACACAGCGCGTGGAACACGACGCCGGGCAGGCACAGCAGTTCGGTGTCACGCAAAGCCACCACCTCGTAGCGGCGCAGTTCATTTTTCAGCACCGCCCCCTCGCCAAACCAGTCGCCCGCCGCAACACCCAGAAAATCCGAGCGCCGCCCGCCCGCGGCGCGGCCGGAAATCTTGACCAGTCCGTGCAGTACCCCGTACCAGCCCTGGGTTTGCTCATGGGCTGGCAGGATGACCGTGCCGCGCGGCGCCGACAGTGTGAAGACCTGCGCCTCAATGTTCTTTTGCTGCTCCGTTGGCAATGCCGAAAACCATGGCTGCGCCAGGAGGAAGCGGGTGGCTGGGTCTTGGGCGTTTGGAAACATGGCGCATTGGATCATAGGAGGCGATGGATGTCGCTTGGACGACAACGTTTGCTCGCGGCGCTGTGCAGTTGCAGACTTGCACCGCCGCCAAAAACCGTGCCGCATATTTCTGACGAATCCCTCTTTCCATTGCTAAACGAACTACTATGATGAATTTTCACAACCACTGCCTTAAGGAGTACCCATGCTAGGGTTAATGCAAAGCCAGCAACTGCTGATTTCGTCGTTGATTGAATTCGCCGAAAGGCACCACGGCGAAGCCGAAGTGGTGTCGCGACGGGTCGAAGGTGACATCCATCGCTATACCTACAAGGACGTCGCCGTGCGTGCGCGCAAGGTTGCCAATGCGCTGGAGAAAATGAATCTGGCTTTCAGTGACCGCGTTGCCACGCTGGCCTGGAATGGCTACCGTCACCTGGAGCTGTACTTTGGCGTGAGCGGCAGCGGGCGCGTGTTGCATACGCTCAATCCCCGCCTGCATCCTGACCAGATTGTCTGGATCGCCAACCACGCGGAAGACCAGGTGCTGTGCTTTGACATGTCTTTTTTGCCGATCGTCAAGGCCGTGCACAGCCGTTGCACCACCATCAAGCATTTCATTGCCCTGTGTGATGCCGACAAGTTGCCTGCCGATAGCGGCATTCCGGGTCTGCAGAGCTACGAGGCCTGGATGGGATCGCAACCGTCCGAGTACACCTGGCCCCAGTTTGACGAAAACTCCGCTTCCAGCATGTGCTACACCAGCGGGACAACCGGTAATCCGAAAGCGGCACTTTACAGCCATCGCTCCACCATGCTGCATGCCCTGGCCGGCGCGCTGCCCGATGCGTTGAGCATGAGTGCACGCGACAGCGTGCTGCCCGTGGTTCCCATGTTCCACGTCAATGCCTGGGGCTTGCCGTATTCCGCTGCCATGACGGGCGCCAAACTGGTATTCCCCGGCCCTGCGATGGACGGCAAGTCGATTTTCGAGCTGATTGAAAACGAAAAAGTGAGTTTTGCGGCGGGCGTTCCCACGGTGTGGCAGATGATGCTGGCCCATATGCAAGCGGGCAATCTGCGATTCTCCACACTGAAGCGCACCGTCATCGGCGGCTCGGCGTGCCCACCGGCCATGATCACAGCATTTAACGACGTTTATGGTGTTGAAGTGCTGCATGCCTGGGGTATGACGGAGATGTCGCCACTGGGGACCGTTTGCACGCTCAAAAACAAGCATTTGTCCATGGATGCTGCTGACAAGATGAAGGTGCGTCTCAAGCAGGGCCGGGGCATTTTTGGCGTGGACATGAAAATTGTCGACGATGAAGGAAAACAACTGCCGTGGGACGGCAAGGCCTACGGCGACTTGCTGGTCAAAGGCCCATGGGTCATCAGCGAATATTTCAAGGGCGAGGGCGGTTCCCCCCTGGTGGATGGCTGGTTTCCCACGGGCGATGTGGCGACGATTGACCCGGATGGGTATATGCAGATCACCGACCGCAGCAAGGATGTCATCAAGTCCGGTGGCGAGTGGATCAGCTCCATCGACGTGGAAAACGTGGCCATGGCGCATCCGGCCGTGGCCATGGCGGCCTGCATTGGCATGAAACACCCCAAGTGGGACGAGCGCCCCGTTATTGCGGTGGTCCTCAAGCCTGGCAGCGAAGCGACGCGTGACGAGCTTATCGCGTTTTATGAAGGGAAAACCGCCAAATGGCAGATTCCCGATGATGTGATTTTTGTCGAGGCCATTCCCCTGGGGGGTACCGGAAAGATGCAGAAGACAAAATTGCGTGAAATGTTGCGGGATTACAAGTTGCCTGGCATCTGACCGTTTCATGGTGCGCTGCACGCCAGTCACCTAGGTGATACGGTGTAGGGGAAACCCTCGCGGCGCGGCGCACTAATTCTTGTACGCTTGCATCAGTCTTTTTCAAGGAGTCTTTCATATGAAGTTCGGTCTGAAATTCGTCGCTGCTTCGGTCGCATTGGTGTGTGCCACATCGGCAATGGCTCAAAAGGGAGAAACGGTCAAGATGGTCAGGATTGATCCCCTGACCGGCCTTCTGGGGCCAGTGGGTATCAGCCAGTTGAAGGGCTACCAGTTTTTTGCCGAAAAATTCAGTGGCGCCGGCAACCCAGCCGGTGTGAAGTTTGAAATTACCGGCATCGATAACAAGCTCAGCCCGACGGAAAGTCTGAATGCCTTGAAGGCCGCGATTGATCAGGGCGCACGCTACATCATTCAGGGTAATGGCTCCTCCGTGGCCATGGCCCTGACAGATGCGGTGTCCAAATACAACGAACGCAACCCTGGCAAGGAAGTCATTTACCTGAACGACTCCGCAGTCGATCCCGATTTGACCAACAGCAAGTGCAGCTACTGGCACTTCCGCTTTGATGCTGACACATCCATGAAGATGGAAGCGATGTCCAGTTTCATGGAAACGCAAAAAGACATCAAGAAGGTCTACATCCTGGGTCAGAACTACTCGCACGGTGTTCAGGTTGCCAAGTTCGCCAAGGAAACCCTGGCCCGCAAGCGCCCTGACATCCAGATCGTTGGTGAAGATCTGCATCCGTTGGCGCAGGTGCGGGACTTTGCACCGTATATCGCGAAGATCAAGGCATCGGGCGCTGACACCGTGATCACCGGCAACTGGGGTTCCGACTTGTCACTGCTGATCAAGGCAGCCAACGAGAACGGCTACACCGGCAAGTTCTTCACCTACTACGCTGGCGTGACGGGTACCCCCACCGCGTTGGGCACCAATGGCGCCGGACGCGTCTACCAGATTGCCTACAACCACTACAACATGGGTGGTCAGATGGACAAGTGGATGAAGGAATTCCACGACAAGTACAACGACGATTTTTACACCGGCTCCACCATCCGCATTTACCAGACCCTGGGTGCGGCCATGGCCAAAGCCAAGTCCACCGATCCGGTCAAGGTGGCCGCCGCTCTGGAAGGTCTGAAAGTTGACAGCTTCAACGGTGAAGTGGAAATGCGCAAGGCGGATCACCAGTTGCAGCAGCCGTTGTACATCTCGGTCTGGCAAAAAGCAGACAAGAAGTACCCCTACAGCCCAGAGGGTACCGGCATGACACTGGCACCGCTCAAGGAATTCCCCAACTACGTTTCCAGCACGCCGACCAGCTGCCAGATGAAGCGTCCCTAGTTTTACCGCAGGGCCGCCCCAAGGTGAAACGCGGCCCCTCGGGGGCAGTGAACCACACGGAGTGGGTGAGCTTGGGGGCTAGTCCTCTGGGCGCTTAGAACAGGAGCCCGAGCGGGTGTGCCGCATCGGGCTCTTTTACTTGTTGGAAACATTGTGGGACAGACCGTAGCAAAGCGAAGCTCTGTCGCCAACTGATTGGAAGGAAGGTCTGTCGACAATGGAGTTTTTCATCATCTCGATGCTCAATGGGCTGAGTTACGGCCTGTTGTTGTTCATGCTGAGCTCTGGGCTTACGCTGATTTTCAGCATGATGGGCGTACTGAATTTTGCCCACGCCAGCTTTTACATGTTGGGCGCGTATGTGGGGTATTCCGTATCCCAATTCGTCGGCTTCTGGCCGGCGCTGTTTATTGCGCCGCTGGTGGTTGGTGCATTCGGAGCCTTATTTGAGCGCGTCTGTCTGCGCCGGGTGCATAAGTTTGGTCACGTGCCTGAGCTGCTGATCACGTTTGGACTGTCCTATGTCGTTCTGGAGTTGGTGCAGTTGATCTGGGGTCGAATCGCCCTGGAATTCCGTCCGCCCGAGATGTTGCAGGGCCCCGCTTTCACACTGATCAACCATTCGGTGAATGGTTTGAACTTTTTGTGGGGCGTTGCGCCGGCCGAGCTGTGCAGTGCTGCCGACGTTGCCGTCCGCGTGGTGTGCTCGCCATTCCCTGCGACGCGCGGCTTCATGATGCTGGTCGCACTGGTGATGCTGGTGGGAGTCTGGCTGCTGTTGACTCGCACACGCATTGGCTTGGTCATTCAGTCTGCATTGACCCATCCGGATGCAGTTGAAGCGCTCGGACACAACGTGCCACGAATTTTCATGCTGGTATTTGGTGCTGGCGCGGGTTTGGCTGGCCTGGCCGGTGTGATTGGCGGCAGCACCTTCCTGACCGAACCCGCCATGGCGGCAACGGTGGGATCGGTGATTTTTGTGGTGGTGGTGGTCGGTGGCATGGGGTCGCTCTCGGGCGCGTTTCTGGCTTCGGTACTCATTGGTGTTATCCAGACCTTTGCCATTGCGTTTGACTACTCGGTTGCCAGCGTCGCGCAGCAATTGGGCCTGCATCTGAGTGACGCTGCGCGCAACAATTCGTTTGTGAAGTTGACGCTGTCCCAGGTTGCTCCCATCCTGCCATACCTGTTTTTGGTGCTGATTCTGATCTTCCGGCCCAAGGGCTTGTTGGGCACACGGGAAGGATAAGAACATGAGCACTCAAAAAAAATCGAAGCCTGTCAACGTCGGGCGCTGGGTGACCTGGGGTTTGTTTGCGCTGGTGCTTGCAGTGGCACCGCTGGTGTTTACCAGTGGCCTGGGAATGACCGTGCTGTCGCAAATGGGGATTGCCATCATCGCCTGTCTGTCTTACAACATGTTGTTGGGGCAGGGCGGCATGCTGAGCTTCGGTCATGCGGTGTACACCGGTCTGGGCTCCTTCCTGGCCATTCACGCGCTCAATTCCGTAGCCAGTGGTGCGCTGCCGATACCGGTGTCTGCTGTGCCGCTGGTGGGGGGAGTGGCCGGCATGGGATTTGCCGTGCTGTTTGGTTATGTCACCACACGCAAGGCCGGCACCACCTTTGCCATGATTACCCTGGGCATGGGTGAATTGGTGTTTGCCATGTCGCTGATGATTCCCGAGTTCTTTGGGGGTGAAGGCGGTGTGTCGGGCAACCGTGTCATCGGCAGCGCATTCATGGGCATCACCTATGGCCCCGCCATTCAGGTGTATTACCTCATTGCGGTGTACACCTTCATATCGGTGGTTGCCATGTTTGCGTTCACGCGCACGCCCTTGGGCCGCATGCTCAATGCGGTGCGGGACAACCCCGAGCGCGTGGAGTTTGTAGGCTACAACACGCAACGCATCCGCTATACCGCATTCATCATTGCCGGTTTCTTTGCCGGCATTTCCGGGGGACTGGGTGCGCTGAATTTTGAGATTGTGACCGCCGAAGTGGTGCATGCAGCGCGCTCCGGTGCCTATTTGCTGTTCACCTTTCTGGGCGGGGCAACCTTCTTCTTTGGTCCGATCATTGGTGCAGTTTTGATGGTGCTGGCGTTTGTATTGTTCAGTGAATTCACCAAAGCCTGGCTGCTCTACCTCGGGTTGATCTTCCTGTTCATGGTGATGTATGCCCCAGGGGGCATTGCCAGCCTGATCATGATGAACCTGCGCGTGGCGGCCTTTGGCAAATTGCGTCAACTCTGGGTGAGTTATCTCGCGCTGGCCGTTACCGGTTTGATTGCGCTGGCGGGGGCGGCAGCCATGGTGGAGATGACCTACCACCTGCAGCTCAGTTCCTCACAGGGCTCGGAGATCGTATTCATGGGGGTGACTCTCAATACAACCGGTTTGGACCACTGGGTTGCGGCCGCTTTGATCATGTCTATCGGCTTGGGGCTCTTTGAGGTCGCTCGCCGCAGGTTTGCGCGGGAATGGGAAGAAATCCAGGCATTCATTGAGAAGAAGATGAACAAGGAGGATGCACAATGACCGCAACGGATTCTTTTGCACTGGAATTGAAGGACCTGCGCAAAAGCTTTGGCAAAACCGAGATCATCCGGGGTGTCAATCTGGCGGTCCGTCACGGCGAGCGTGTGGCCATTATTGGGCCCAATGGAGCTGGCAAGTCAACGCTGTTCAATTTGATCAGTGGCCGGTTCGGAGCCAGTAGCGGTGATATTCTGCTCAACGGTACACCCATCAACGGGAAGAAGCCCTATGAGATCAATCGCCTCGGCCTGTCGCGCAGCTTCCAGATCACCAATATTTTCCCCAAGCTGAGCGTATTCGAAAACCTGCGTTGCAGTGTGTTGTGGAGCCTGGGCTACAAATACACCTTCTTCCGGTTTCTTGCCAGTCTGGACGATGCCAATGCGCGTGCCAACGAGTTGCTTCAAATGATCCAGCTCGACAAAAAACACGATGTTCTGGCCATGAACCTGACCTACGCCGAGCAACGTGCGCTGGAGATCGGCATCACGATCGGCGGCGGAGCCAACGTGATTCTGCTGGACGAGCCGACTGCCGGCATGAGCAAGAGCGAGACGACGCGCTTTATTTCCCTCATCAAACAGGTCACCGAAGGCAAGACCCTGCTGACGGTTGAGCACGACATGGGTGTGGTGTTCGGCCTGGCCGACAAGATTGCCGTGGTGGTGTATGGCGAGGTGATCGCCTTTGACACCCCCGACGCGGTACGGGCCAATCCACGGGTGCAGGAAGCCTATCTGGGCTCTGCGGTAGCCGATGCGCAAGCGGGAGGACACTGATCGTGTTGAAAGTATCCAATCTGCATGCCTATTACGGCAAAAGCCACGTGCTGCACGGCGTCGACATGCACGTCAAGGCCGGCGAAATTGTGGCCCTGTTGGGGCGCAACGGCTCGGGCCGTTCCACCACCGCCAAGGCCATCATGGGCCTGGTCGACTGCCAGGGCTCAGCTCTCTGGAAAGGCAAGGAGGCATTGGGCAAGAAGACCTTTGAAATCGCCCATCTGGGCCTGGGATATGTGCCCGAGAGCCGCGACATCTTCCCCAAGCTCACCGTGTACCAGAACCTGCTGCTCGGACAAAAGCGCGGCCAGAAGAATCCGCGCTGGTCATTTGACGACATGTACCGCATGTTTCCGCGGCTCAAGGAGCGCGAGCATACCGAGGCAGGTGTCCTTTCGGGCGGCGAGCAGCAGATGCTGACCCTGTGCCGAACCCTGATGGGTGACCCCGATCTGATCATCATCGACGAACCCACCGAAGGCCTTGCGCCCAAGATTGTGGAGCTCGTGGCCGAGTACCTGCAAGAACTGCGCAAGCGCGGAATTTCGGTGCTGTTGATCGAGCAGAAGCTCACCATTGCCATGAAAATTTCCGACCGCTGCCTCGTCATGGGGCATGGCAGCATCGTCTTCGAAGGCACACCCGATGACCTACGCAACAACACCGATATCCGCAAGGAATGGCTGGAGGTTTAGCCGCCGGGCCGCCCCAAGGCAAAACGCGCGCCCTTGGGGGCCGCGCAGTACGCGCAGCGACAGGCGTGGGGGCTTTGCTTGAAGCCTCTTTGTCCCAACCGTGACAAGCCGCCCTTGGGCGGTTGCACAATCCCCCCTACAATTTAAAACGAACGATCGTTCTATTTTTGATTGTTCCCCTATTACTTCCGAGGAATGCAAGCATGACCGCCCAATACCAAGTCCATGGTGACGTCGCCATCATTACGCTCAACAACCCGCCGGTGAACGGACTGGGTCTTTCGACCCGGCAAGGCATCGCGGACGGCATGGCAAAAGCCAACGCCGATGCTGCGGTGAAGGCCATCGTTATTACCGGTGCAGGCAAGGCCTTCTCGGGCGGCGCCGACATCAAGGAATTTGGTTCCCCCACGGCGATACAGGAGCCCAATTTGCTGAGCGTCATTGGCGTGCTGGAAAACTCGGCCAAGCCGGTCATTGCTGCCGTCCACACGGTCGCCATGGGCGGCGGTCTTGAATTGGCTCTGGGTGCCCACTACCGCATTGCTGCACCCGGAACCGGCATTGCCTTGCCTGAGGTCAAGCTGGGCTTGATTCCCGGTGCCGGTGGTACGCAGCGCCTGCCGCGCGTGCTGGGCGCCGAGGCTGCCCTGAACATGATCGTCAGTGGTGAACCCGTCAAGAGCGAGATGCTGGCCATGCTGCCCGGCCAGAAGCTGTTTGACAAGATGTCCGCATCGGCAGAATCGTTGGCGGAAGAAGCCCTGGCATTTGCCCGCTCGGTGGCCGACGTGCGCCCGCTGCCCCTGGTGCGCAATCTGCCTTGCAAGCACCCACAGGGTGACGCGTACTTTCAGTTTGCCCGCAATATGGTCAAGGGCATGTCCAAGAATTTTCCGGCACCGGCCAAGTGCGTGGACGCCGTCGAAGCCGCCACCAAGAAGAAGTTTGACGACGGCATGGCGGTCGAGCGCGAGATCTTCATGAACCTGATGCTGACCGCCGAGAGCAAGGCCTTGCGTCACCTCTTCCTGGCCGAGCGTGCTGCATCCAAGATACCGGACGTCCCCGCCGATACCCCACAGCGTGCTATTAACTCCATAGCGGTCATTGGCGCTGGCACCATGGGCGGCGGCATTGCCATGAACTTCCTGAACGCCGGCATCCCCGTCAAGATGCTGGAAATGAAACAGGACGCGCTGGACCGTGGCGTCGCCACCATCCGCAAGAACTACGAAGCGCAGGTCAAGAAGGGCAAGCTCAAGCAGGACAAGTACGACCAGCGCATGGCTCTGTTGAGCACCACGCTGAGCTATGACGACTTGACTGGCACCGACATGGTCATCGAAGCCGTCTTTGAAGAGCTGGGCGTCAAGGAAGCCGTGTTCAAGGAGCTGGACCGCGTGATGAAACCCGGTGCCATTCTGGCATCCAACACATCCACTCTGGACGTCAACAGAATAGCCTCGTTCACCAAGCGCCCTGAAGACGTGGTGGGCCTGCACTTCTTCAGCCCGGCCAACGTCATGAAGCTGCTCGAAGTGGTGCGTGGTGCCAAGACCGCCAAGGATGTGATGGCCACCGTCATGGCCATCGCCAAGAAGATCAAGAAGACCGCCGTGGTGTCCGGCGTGTGCGATGGCTTCATCGGCAACCGCATGATCGAGCAGTATGGCCGCCAGGGCGGCTTCCTGCTGGACGAAGGCTGCACTCCCGCGCAAGTGGACAAGGCCATGGAGAAATTCGGCATGGCCATGGGGCCGTTTCGCATGGGCGACTTGGCTGGCAACGACATTGGCTGGGCCATCCGCAAGCGCCGCTACATGGAAAAACCCAACATGAAGTACAGCAAGACGGCTGACCTGCTGTGCGAAAAAGGCCGCTTCGGCCAGAAGACTGGTGCCGGCTGGTACGACTATGTACCCGGCAAGCGCGATGCCATTCCCAATGCCGAAGTGGTGGCCATGATTGAAGAGCACCGCAAGTCGCTGGGCATTACGCCTCGCAAGATTTCTGACGAAGAAATCGTGCAGCGCCTGGTGTTCAGCCTGGTCAACGAAGCCGCGCATATTCTGGAAGAAGGCATTGCCAACAAGGCCAGCGACATCGACATCGTCTACATTTTTGGTTACGGCTTCCCCGCGCACCGCGGTGGTCCGATGAACTACGCCGACCAGGTGGGCCTGTTCAATGTGGTGCAGGCGATGAACCGCTTTGCGCAAAATCCGATGGATGATGCCAACTTCTGGCAACCCGCGCCTCTGTTGGCCCGACTGGCTGCCGAAGGCAAGACCTTTAACTGACACCAAAGCCGATTGTCATGATCAAAAAGGCTTTGCTTGGCTTGGTGACGCTGCTTCTGGTGCTGGCGGCCGTGCTGGGCATCAACACCCTGCGCAAGGGCACGCGCCAGATGGACGTGCCCGCGTTGGCACCGGTAGCGGTGGACGAGGCCGGTGCAGCTACGCGCCTGGGGGAAGCCGTGCGCTTGCGCACGGTGTCGTCGCGCGACGATGCCAACCTCAACGCCGACCAGTTCCGTCAGCTGCACAGCCTGCTGCAGACGCGTTTCCCCAAGGCCCATGCGGTTCTCAAGCGTGAGGTGATTGGTGACCTGAGCGTGCTCTACACCTGGGAGGGCAGCAACCCCAAGGCCCAGCCCATTTTGTTGCTGGCGCACCAGGACGTGGTGCCCATTGCGCCCGGTACCGAAGGTGACTGGCAGGTCGCGCCCTTCAGCGGCGAGACCAAAGATGGTTTTGTCTGGGGCCGCGGTTCCTGGGACGACAAGGGCAACCTGATGTCACAGATGGAGGCTGTGGAAATGCTGGTGGCCAGCGGCTACAAGCCCGAGCGCACGGTGTATCTGGCCTTTGGCGCGGACGAAGAGGTGAGCGGCGTACGCGGTGCTGCCAAGATCGCGGCGGTGCTCAAGGAACGCAAGGTGCATCTGGACTTCGTCATCGACGAGGGGCTGCTGGTATTGGATGGCATCCTGCCTGGCTTGTCCAAGCCCGCAGCGCTGCTGGGTGTGGCCGAGAAGGGCTACCTCTCCGTGGTGTTGAAAATGTCCGCGACCCCCGGACACTCTTCCATGCCACCCAAAAAAGGCACCAGCGCCATTGCCATGATGAGTGCTGCGCTCAAGCGCCTGGACGACGAGCAACTGCCCGGTGGCATTCGTGGTGTAGGGGGCGAGATGTTTGACACCATTGCCCCCGAAATGAGTGGCTTCTCGCGCGTGGCGCTGTCCAACCTGTGGTTGTTTGGTCCGGTGGTGCAAAAGCAGCTCGAAGCTGCGGCCAGCACCAACGCCATGTTGCGCACCACCACGGCGCTGACCATCGTCAATGCGGGCAACAAGGAAAACGTGCTGCCCGGCCGTGCCGAAGCCACGGTGAACTTCCGCATCCTGCCGGGAGACACCAAGGAGCAGGTCATGGACCACGTGCGCAAGCAGGTGAGCCAGGCCGTCGGCGGCGACGACCGTTTTGAGTTGTTGGCCCTGCCGGGCGCGGTGGATGCGTCCAAAGTGGCGCCGACCGACTCCGCGCAGTACCGCCTGCTCAACAAGACCGTGCGTGAAGTGTTTCCCGGTGTGCTGGTGGCGCCTGGCCTGATGGTGGCCGCAACCGACTCCATCCATTACGGCGAGATCAGCGACCACATCTTCAAGTTCTCGCCAGTACGCGCCAATGCCGAAGACCTGAAACGTTTCCATGGCACCAACGAGCGCCTCTCCGTTGCCAATTACGCAGAAGCCATCCGCTTCTACCACCGTTTGATTAGTGAGGGTGCCAAGGCATCCCAACCCTGAATCCCATTTGAAAAGGACTGAACATGACATCCGCAGTAATCGTATCCACCGCCCGCACCCCGCTTGCCAAGAGCTGGAAGGGTTCCTTCAACATGACCCATGGTGCAACCCTGGGTGGCCACGCTGTAGAGCATGCCATCAAGCGCGCCGGCATCGAAGCCGGTGAAGTGGATGACGTCCTGATGGGTTGCGCCACACCCGAAGGCGCCACCGGTGCCAACATCGCACGCCAGGCCGCGTTGCGTGCTGGTTGCCCGGTCACCGTGTCGGGCATGACCATCAACCGTTTTTGCTCGTCGGGTCTGCAAACCATTGCCATGGCCTCACAACGCATCATCGCCAATGAAGGCGACATCTATGTGGCCGGCGGCGTGGAAGCCATTTCCTGCGTGCAGCAGGAAATGAACACCCACATGTTGCAGGATCCCTGGCTGGTCAAGAACAAGCCCGAAATCTACTGGAACATGTTGCAGACGGCCGAGAACGTGGCCAAGCGCTACAACATCAGCCGTGACGCCATGGACGAATACGGCGCCGCCAGCCAGCAAAAGGCCACGGCCGCTCTGGCTGCCGGTTTGTTCACCGCAGAAATTGCGCCCATCACCGTCACCATGGGTGTGGCCGACAAGGTCATGGGCCTGATGACCAAACAGGTCACCGTCACGAACGACGAAGGCATCCGCGATGGCACTACCAAGGAAGGCATCAGCGGCTTGCGCTCCGCCGTTCCCGGAGGACTGATCACCGCCGGCAACGCCAGCCAGTTTTCGGACGGCGGCGGCGCCGTGGTGGTGATGCACGAAAAGATCGCCGAGAAAAAAGGCTTGAAGCCACTGGGTCGTTTCCTGGGCTTTGCCGTGGCCGGATGCGAACCCGATGAAATGGGCATTGGCCCCGTGTTCGCCATCCCCAAGGTGCTGGCGCGCCTGGGCCTGAAGGTCAGCGACATTGACCTGTGGGAACTGAACGAAGCCTTTGCCGTGCAGGTACTCTACTGCCGCGACAAGCTGGGCATTCCCGCTGACAAACTCAACGTCAACGGTGGCGCCATTGCCGTGGGTCACCCCTATGGCGTCAGCGGCCAGCGCCTGACCGGCCACGCCCTGATCGAAGGCAAGCGCCGCGGCGCCAAGCGCGTCTGCGTCACCATGTGCATTGGTGGTGGCATGGGCGCGGCTGGCATTTTTGAAGTTCTGTAAATTCTTCCTGAAACGACAATAGGCATCAGGGTCATTGTCGATTCGAGGAAGTTCCCTGTGGTCAAGCGTGTAAAACGAGAAGCTTCCCAGGGTATTGTCGAATAGCATCCGGTTTTTGAGCTTGCAGCCGATTTGTTTCGCGTGCTCTCGGCGCCCGGGTGCGATTTCACCGCGCCGTAAACCCAAGGCTGAGACACGATACCGAGGGTATTTACCGTATTGACCGGTACCTTGATGGCAATAGCATTGACTCTTTGTATATAAGAGCTCAATGATGTGGACGCGCAGATCGTTCCTTCTGGTGTCACAGACGTTGCCAGATCGCAAGCCAAAGAAGGCTCTGTCTACATTCACCCCTGAGCGAATCGTTTTCTAAACATAGACACGAGGAGATCGGCAATGAAATGGAATCATTTGGTGCTGGCCAGCACATTGGCTGCCCTTGCTGGAGGCGCCCAAGCCCAGACCATGGACCCACTGCAGGTGCGTAGCATGGCGGCATCCTGTGCCAACTGCCATGGAACCATGGGCATTGCCGAAGCAGGCCATGAATCGCTGGCGGGCGTTAATAGGGACGAATTGCTGAAGAAAATGCTGGACTTCAAGACCGGAAAAAAGCCGGCTACCCTCATGCACCAACTGTCCAAGGGGTATTCCGATGAACAGCTGGCTGCCTTGGCTACGTACTTCTCAGCCCTGAAGAAATAAGGAAGACCAGATCATGATGAAACGTCGTCAATTTGTGCAGAGCGTAGCAACAGCGGGTTCCCTCGGTACCCTGGGTCTTGTTACCGGGTGTGCCAGTACTCCCAGCGGCAACGGGCCCAAGGTGGTGGTGGTGGGGGGAGGCTACGGTGGCGCCACAACTGCCAAGTACGTGCGCATGTGGTCGGACTACGGCATCGACGTGACCCTGGTCGAACCCAGCAGTTCCCTCATTTCCTGCCCGATCTCCAATCTGGTACTCGGCGGCAGCAAGACCATGGCGGATATCACCATGCCGTACGACAACCTGGTCAAACGCCATGGCGTGCGTTGGGTACAAGACATGGTTACCCGCATCGACACTGACAAGCGTGTCGTGCTGCTTGCCAAAGGTGGGGAGTTGCCCTATGACCGTTTGATCCTGTCCCCGGGGGTGGACTTCATGTGGGATACCCTGCCGGGCATGGCGGCCGAGGGTGCCAAGGACAAGGTGCTGCACAGTTGGAAAGCCGGCGCCCAGACTGTGGCCCTGCGCAAGCAACTCGAAGCCATGCCGGACGGTGGCGTCTATGCGCTTGCCATTCCGCTCGCACCCTACCGTTGCCCACCTGGACCCTACGAGCGCGCCTGCCAGGTTGCCAGCTATTTCAGCAAGGTTAAACCCAGGAGCAAGGTGTTGATTCTGGATGCCAACGACGACGTCACCTCCAAAGGCCCCTTGTTCAAAAAGGCCTGGAAAGATCGCTATGACGGCATTGTCGAATACCGCCCCAAGCACAAGACAGTGGATGTGGATGCCGCCACCAACACCCTCAAGTTCGAATTCCACAATGACGTAAAAGCGAATGTGCTCAATGTCATTCCGGACATGCGCGCCGGAGAGATCGCGGTCAAGACCGGGCTGGCAACTGCCAACAAGCGTTGGTGTGAAGTGGACTTCCTGACTTTTGAGTCCATTGCCGTCAAGAACGTGCACGTGCTGGGCGACTCCATACAGATTGCGCCAGCCATGCCCAAGTCGGGTCATATGGCCAACCAGCATGGCAAGACATGTGCCGCCGCCGTGGTTGCACTGTTGACCGGTCGCCAACCCAATGCCATGCCGATTTACAACAATACCTGCTACAGCTTCGTGAGTGCTGAGGATGCCGTGCATGTGGCCAGCGTGCACCGCTACGATGCCGATAAAAAAACCATGCTGCCGGTAGCCGGTGCGGGCGGGGTTTCCAGTGCTGCCAACGAGTTGGAAGGTCGTTACGCACTGGCCTGGGCCCGTAATATTTGGGCCGATACCCTGGCGTGATCCGGTCTTTGGTTCCAGACGGAGAGTTCCATGAAACGAGGTAACGGCTGTACTGCCGTGTTGGCTTTAATGATGCTGAGCACTGGTGCATGGGCGCAGGTCGATGAAGCGCGCGCCAAGAAAATTGTGAATGGCGTGTGTTTCCTGTGCCATGGCGTCGAAGGCGAATCGTCGAGCGAGGTTTTCCCCCGCCTTGCGGGCCAGCACTGGGAGTATGTTGCCAAACAGCTCGATAATTTCAAATCTGGCAAGCGCAAGAGTACCGCCATGGCAGACATGGCTGGCAAGCTGACATCCGACGAGATGCTTGCGCTGGGCCACTATTTTGAAAAACAGGTGGTGACCACCGAGCCGGCCAAAGACGCTGCGTTAGCGGCCGTGGGGCGCTACATCTACCTGAGTGGGAACAAGTACAGCGGCGTAGCCGCTTGCGCCAGTTGCCATGGCGCGGGCGCTTTGGGCACGAGCAATTTGCCCCGATTGGCGGGTCAGTTTGCCGGGTATATCGAGAATCAGCTCAAGCAGTTTGATCAGCGTGAACGGACCAATGACAATGCAGTCATGCACTCCATTGCGAGCAAAATGACGGCACTGGAGATGGCGGCGGTGTCTGAATACCTCAGTGGCAAGTAGGCACAGCGTCCCAGGCAGACCGTCAGGTAATGCGATCTATCGCGTCAGGCTTAAAAACAGCCTGGTCAAACGCTCCGGCAATTGCTCCACGCGATCAATGATGGTGGCGTGCTGGCCAAACATGGCGTGCACATAGGTATCGGCTTGTGGATCCAGGCTGATGCAGTGCGTGTGTATGCCCTGGTGCGCAAGTTCTTGCACTGCCATGCGGGTGTCATCCACCAGTGACCACTCGTCGGGTACATCCACGTCCGATGGTCGACCGTCGGTGAGCACCAGCAATAGTTTCTTGTCCGTGCTTTGTTCACCCAGGGTGCGGCTGCCATGGCGCAGCGCCGCCCCCATGCGGGTGGAGTAGGCCGCGTGCATGGCCGCCAGGCGTGCTTTGGGCACGTCATTCCAGCGTTCACCGAATCCCTTGATGTGCTGGTAGCGCACATCGTGTCGTGTGTTGGAGTGAAAGCCGGCCAGTGCAAACGGGTCGCCCAGGCGGTCCATCGCCCACGCCAGCAAGGCGACGGCTTGCTGGCTGAGTTCCAGGCGGGTCTGGCCCGTGCCAGGCACTGCATCGTTGAGGGACTGTGACACATCCAGCAACACCAGCACGGAAATGCTGCGTTCGGCGGTCCGGTGGCTCATCAAAATGCGGGGATCGGGCTGGGCACCGGCGCGCCAGTCAATCAGTGATCGCACTGCAATGTCCAGATCGAGTTCACTGCCATCTTCCTGATAGCGTATGCGCGTGCGGTTGTGGGGTTTGAGCAGGTCCAGCAGTTTTTCCAGTTGGCGGGCCAGGTTGGAGTGTTGTTCCAGCAGGGCATCGATGGTGCTGGCGTTGCCACCGGGGTGAAGCGCCTCGTACACGCTAACCCAGTCGGGACGGTAGCTTTGGCTGGCGCGGTCCCATTCCGGGTACTGGCGCGGCGGCAGGCCCGGTGCTTCAGGAGCGGGCGCAGATCGGGGCTCATCAAAGCTGTCCTCTTCGTCGCCGGTTTCAATGAAGGTCCACAGGTGGCGGTTGTCGTCGCGGTAGCTGATGACGGTGTTGTCAAAAAATACACGGGCGAACTGGTCACTCTGACGCCGGGTGCGTGTGGCGTAGGCCAGGGCCAGGGTTTGCATGGCCTGGGTGCTCGACTCGCCATGGATGAACTGGGCATGAAACGCGTTGACACATTCCTTCAGGGCGCCATCGGTGTAGCCGTGGTCCGGGTCCAGCAACGCTCGCGACAGCATGGCCAGGCGGTGGCGCAGGCAACTTGCCACAGCCGGATCACAAGCGCCCTCGACCGGGCGGGGGTGCAAGGCCTGCAGCAGCGGGCGCAGGCCCGGATAGTGATGCAGCAACAGGTGGTCGACACGGGCGTCTTCCAGACACTCAACCGTCAATCGCTGCAGTGGGCTGAGGTTGTCGGCCACCAGCGTCTGGCTCCAGCGGCGGTGTGCCGCCATGTGGGCCAGGGCCACGCGGTAGCGGTCCAGGCCCGGCACGCCGTTCAGGTCGTCATACACATCCGGCAGACACAGGCTGTCGTCATCGGTGTGGTGTGTGCTCCAGGGTGTTTGGGTGGACGAATCGTTCAGCCCCGTGGTGTAGGCATGCAAGGGCGCGTGGGTTTGCCACAGGGCCCGCAGGGTCAGGTCCAACTGGCGTTCCACGTCCACCAGCAGTGTGCCGTGGCGTTCACGCTGCAGTACGGCGCGGCTGTCAGCCGATTGCAGGGCAAAATATTCGCGCTGGCGTTCAGGTTGGTGCTGGTAGTGGCGTGCGCCATATTCCATCCAGTGCGACAAGCCCGCCACCGTGAGCGCACCCAGCAGGCGCGGAGCGTGTTCCAGCAGCACAGGCAGACCGGGGCTGGCGAATGTGGTGTGGTGCCCGTGGATGGACACGGTGGTGCGGGCCATCATCTCGCGCACAACGCGCAGATAGTGCCGCAACGGATCTGCGCCCTGCAGACGGCGGGTCACTGCGGCCAGTGTCTGCAACAGCGGCGCCATGGCGGCGCTGTTGGGAGACTTTTGCATGGTGTGCAACAGGGCGGACACATCGACCAGTGTGTCTTCTCCCACCGATTGGGCGATCGGTGGCCACTCCTGCAGAAACGCCAGCACCGGCTCCGGGCCGCGGCCCATTTTTCCCAGAGCGCGGGCACATGCCAGGTAGGCGTCGATTCCTGAGGCGCTCAGCGCGAGAGCGGCATCGTCCATGCAGTCGGCAAACACGGCTTGAACCGCCGCAAAGCTGCAGTCCAGCTGGGACCGCCAGCGTTCGAGTTGTTCGGACGTCGTAGCCATGGGCACTGCTGCGGTCGCGCTGTCAGGCGAATACGGCGTCGATGCTGTGGTCCAGAGTCTGGCGGATGTCAGCGTCGTCCGTGATGGGGCGCACCAGCGCCATGCGGCACGCCTCTTTGGCATCGACTCCGCCGACCATGAGCGTGGCCGCATAGACCAACAGCCGGGTCGAGATGCCCTCGGTGAGACCATGGCCCTTGAGCTGGCGCGCGGCATGGGCTATCTGTACCAACTGCGCGGCACGCAGGTGCTCCAGACCCGACTCGGCACTCACAATGGCGGCTTCCAGCTCTGCGTGGGGATAGTTGAATTCAAAGGCAACAAAGCGTTGCTTGGTGGACGGTTTGAGATCCTTGAGCAGGCTCTGGTAGCCCGGGTTGTAGGAGATCACCAACTGAAAGCCCGGGTGTGCGTGCACGGTCTCACCTTTTTTGTCCAGCGGCAACAGGCGGCGGTGGTCGGTCAGTGGATGGATCACCACGGTGGTGTCTTGTCGCGCCTCCACGATCTCGTCCAGATAGCAAATGGCGCCGGTGCGGGCGGCCACCGTCAGCGGGCCATCCTGCCAACGCGTGCCGCTGGCATCCAGCAGGAAGCGGCCCAGCAGGTCGGAGGCCGTCATGTCTTCGTTGCACGCAACGGTAATGAGCGGCCTCCCCAGGCGGTGTGCCATGTGCTCCACAAAGCGTGACTTGCCGCAGCCCGTAGGACCTTTGACCATGACCGGAAGGCGCGCCGTATAGGCCGCTTCGAACAAGGCCACTTCATTGCCTTGGGCCTGGTAGTAGGGCGTTGTCATGGGCTTTAGCGGTGAGCGCCGATCTTTTCACGCCAGCCCGGGTACAACTTGTCCGCATCGCCGGGGAAGGACTCGAATGCGCGGGCAAATTCCTTGTGCTCACGGGCCCATTCGATCGGGTCAGCCTTGGCTTTCCAGCACTCGTAAGCCTGGCGCAGCGAGGTCGCACCGGCTGCCGGGCTGTCAATGTGACCGTAGGCGCCACCGCCGGCGGTATTGATCACGTTGCCATGGCCCAGGTTTTCAAAGAAGCCGGGTAGGCGCAGGGCGTTCATGCCGCCCGAGATGATGGGTGTGGTGGGCTTCATGCCATACCATTCCTGGTGGTAGGCCGGGCCGGTGTAGCTGTCGCGCTCGATGATGTAGGCAATGGCACGGTCGTCGTTGCTGCCTTCCATCTTGCCGTAGCCCATGGTGCCCACGTGAATGCCGGATGCCCCTTGCAGGCGGCTCATTTTGGCCAGCACATAGGCGTCGTAGCCACGCTTGGCGCTCGGGCTGGTGACTGCACCGTGGCCGGCACGGTGGTAGTGCAGGTACTGGTTGGCAAAGTGCCGGCGTGCGGTGGTGATCATGCCGGGGCCGCCGACGTAGCCATCCACCAGGAACGCCACTTTATCGGCGTCGGGGCCGAAGGTGCGCAGGATGAATTCGCCGCGGGCCATCATTTCATAGTGGTCGTCAGCGGTGATGTTGGCCGAGAAGATTTTGGCTTCGCCCGTTTCGTCCATGGCGCGCTTCATGGCGTCATAAACCAGCGGCATGACCTTGCTCATGGGTGCAAAGGTCTGGTTGCCTTGGGGTTCGTCATTCTTGATGAAGTCACCGCCCAGCCAGAATTGGTAGGCCGCTTGCGCAAACGGTTCGGGGCGCAGGCCCAGCTTGGGTTTGATGATGGTGCCGGCGATGTAGCCACCGTCCTTTACCGGCCTGCCCAGAATGCGCCACAGGTCCGAGATGTCCTTGCTGGGACCGTCGAACAGTTGAATGGCGCGCGGCGGCATGTAAAAGTCGTACATCTTGGCGTGTTCGATGTCGCCCATGCCCTGGTTGTTGCCGATCACCAGTGTCAGGAAGGACACGATCATCATGCGTCCGTCGGTCATGTTGCGATCAAACAGGTCCAGGGGGTATGCAATGCGCATTTCCTCGGTGGTTTCATCGATCAGGTAGACCAGCGCGTCCACGCCCTTGGTGAAGTCATCGGTGGTCGATACCTCCACGTTGGTGCCGGTGGAGGATTCGGCGGCAAAGTGCGCTGCCGCCTCCAGATAGCCATGCCCGGCCTTGGGTTTCATTTTGTATGCCACCAGGATGTGGCGACCGCCTTCAATGAGATCGTGTTCTTTCAGACTCAAGTCGGCGTAGCGGTTGCTTTGGTCCATGCGAAGTCTCCAGTAGTTGCGAGGGCACGCCACCTGGTTGCCCGGAACCGGCAAACCTTCAGTGACGCATGGGCAGACTATAGAGAGGTAAGTTCATAAGTAAAAGTAAAAATTTATATTAAATTTATCAGAAATTACTGATGATACTGTCCTGGCAAGGCGGTGTTACCTCAGGCCCAGGAGTCAATCAAGGGGCCGCCTTGCTCAATCAGAAAGGCCTTGAACGCCTTGGCGGCCGGCGCCAGACGCTTCTGGCGCAGGTGGGTCACGTACCAGTTGCCCACCATGGGCATGCCGGTCACATCGACCAGGGCAATGTGCCCGCTGGCCAGTTCGTGGCGCACCGTGCGCAGCGACAGAAAGCTCAGGCCCATGCCGGCCATGACCGCCTGTTTGATGGTTTCGTTGCTGGGCATTTCCATGACCACCTTGAGTGCCACCTCGTTTTGGGCAAACAGGCGCTCCATGGCAGCCCGCGTGCCGGAGCCCTGTTCCCGCACCACAAAACCATACTCCCCCAGCGCGCTGAACGGCAGGTGCTTGCGCCGGGACAGCGCGTGGTCGGGTGCCGCCACAATGGACAGCGGGTTGGTGGCGAAAGGAACCGCTTCGCAATCCAGGGTCTTGGGCGCGCGCCCCATGACCACCAGGTCGGCCTCGTTGCGCGCCATCAGGCCCAGAATGTTCTCGCGGTTGTCGATGCGCAGGGTAATGTCCACACCGGGGTAGAGCTTGCCAAACCGCACCAGCAACATGGGCATGAAATACTTGGCGGTGCTGACCACGGCCAGGTTGATGTGGCCTTTTTTCAGGCCCACGTGCTCAGCCATCACCGCTTCCAGGTCCTTGAGCTGGCCTACGGCCGCAATGGCGTGGGTCAAGAAGGCCTCGCCCGCGTCGGTGAGCTGGATGTTGCGCCCGGCCGACTCCACCAGGGCGATGCCGAAGGCGTCTTCCAGCTGGCGCAACTGCATGGACACTGCAGGCTGGGTGACGAACAGACGATCGGCCGCCTTGGACACCGAGCGGTCTTTGGCCACCTCGATAAAGGTCAGAATCTGTTTCAGTGTGTAGTTGCGCATGGAACGTTCCAATCAGTTGAGGGTAGAATGCATCATAAATAACTGATGAATTTTATAGTAAACGTGATTTGCATTGATGTGTTTTGCTGGATAAAGTTGTTTCACCGTGATGATTCGGTCGCGGCTTAGTATTCAAGCAAAGGACACCCTCCATGCTCAGCGCCCTGATTTTTGATGTTGACGGCACTCTGGCCGACACGGAGAGCGCGCATTTGGCGGCGTTTAACCATGCGTTCTCGGAAATGGGCATGGGTTGGGTGTGGGACGACGCGCTGTACACCGAGCTGCTCAACATCTCGGGCGGCAAGGAGCGCATCCTGCATTACTGGAAAGCCACGCGGCCCGAGATGCGCGAGCTGGGGGCCATGGCCCTGAGCGATACGGTCAACCGGCTGCACGAACTCAAAACCGCCGCCTATGAGGGCGCGGTCAATGACGGCGCCGTGAGCTTGCGCCCGGGTGTGCTCAAACTGATGGATGAAGCGCTGGCCCAGGGCCTGCAGCTGGCCATTGCCACCACCACCTCGCCGGTCAACATTGCTGCGCTGCTGCGCCGCGCGGTGGGGTCGGACTGGCGCCTGAATTTCACCGCCATTGGCGACGCGTCGACTGCACCCATCAAAAAGCCGCATCCCCAGGTGTATTTGCAAATGCTTTCCAAGCTCCAATTGGCACCGGCGCAATGCCTGGCATTCGAGGATTCCAGCAACGGCCTGCGCGCGGCTACCAGCGCCGGGCTGGCCACCTTGATCACGCCCACGCGCTTCACTGCGCACCACGATTTTGGCGCCGCCATGCGGGTGGTTCCCGACTTGAGCGAGATCAGCCTGGCGCACGTGCGGCGCTGGCATGCTGAAGCCGCAAGCCCGCAAAAAGTCAAATCCTGAAACTGCATCCCGGTAACAACGCCCGCTCCACCCCCTGAAAGAACTGCAATGCCTTTAAGCCACCGCTCCACTCTGACCCAGTTTTTGATTGAAGAACGCCGCCGTTTCCCCTCGGCCAGTGGCGATTTCAATGCGCTGATTCTGGATGTTGCCATTGCCTGCAAGGCCATTGCCCGCGCGGTCGCGTTTGGCGAGCTGGGCGGTGTGATGGGCAACCATGCCGAGGAGGAGGGCGGCTCGGTCAATGTGCAGGGCGAGACCCAGAAAAAGCTCGATGTCCTGTCCAACCAGGTTTTCATCCGCCGCACCGAGTGGGCGGGCAATCTGGCGGGTATGGCCTCTGAAGAGATGGACCTGCCCTACCAGATACCCGCACAGCACCCCCGGGGCAAATACCTGCTGGTGTTTGACCCGCTGGACGGCTCCAGCAACATCGATGTCAACGTGTCGGTGGGCAGCATTTTTTCGGTGCTGCGGGCACCCGGGGACCTGGAGGATTCGCCGCGCGATCAGCAACGCGACGTGACCGAGGCCGACTTCTTGCAGCCGGGGACGAAACAGGTGGCGGCGGGCTATGCGCTGTACGGTCCCACCACCATGCTGGTGCTCACCGTGGGCGATGGGGTGAACGGTTTCACGCTGGACCCCACGCTGGGCGAGTTCATGCTGACGCACCCCAAGATGCAGATTCCGGCCGATACGCACGAGTTCGCCATCAACGCGTCCAACAGCCGCTTCTGGGAGGCGCCGGTCAAGCGCTATGTGGACGAATGCCTGGCCGGCAAACCCGGCGCCCGCGCCAAGGACTTCAATATGCGCTGGATTGCCAGCATGGTGGCCGAGGCGCACCGCATCCTGATGCGCGGCGGCGTGTTCCTGTACCCGCGTGACACCAAGGACGCCAGCAAGCCCGGGCGCCTGCGCCTGCTGTACGAAGCCAACCCGATTGGCATGGTCATGGAGCAAGCGGGCGGGCGCGCCTCCACCGGCGAAGTGCCCATGCTGGGCGTGCAGCCCACCAGCCTGCACCAGCGCATTGGCCTGGTGTTTGGCTCCAAAAACGAGGTGGAGCGCATTGAGCGCTACCACGCCGAGCCGGTCAAACAGGAGCTGGACAACCCGCTGTTTGCGGAGCGCAGCCTGTTCCGCAGCTAGTGCTACTAATTTAATAGCTGCTTGCGCACTGTTCGCGGGGGCTAGAGGCCAATTTCTTATAAATTAATGACTCTGAAGGAGACCCACCATGTCCGCACGCCACCCCATCATTGCCATCACCGGATCTTCCGGTGCGGGCACCACGTCGGTCACCCGAACGTTCGAGAACATCTTTCGCCGCGAAGGGGTGAACGCGGCCGTGATTGAAGGTGACAGCTTTCACCGCCACGACCGCGCCGAGATGAAGCTGCGCCTGGCCGAGGCCGAAAAGGCCGGCAACAAAAACTTCAGCCACTTCGGGCCGGAGAACAATCTGTTTCCCGAACTGGAAGCCCTGTTTCGTGACTATGCCGCCACCGGCCACGGCAAGCGCCGCAAGTATTTGCACGACACCGAAGAAGCCGCGCCCTACAAGCAAAGCCCCGGTACCTTCACGCCCTGGGAAGATGTACCGGCCAACACCGACCTGCTGTTTTACGAAGGCCTGCACGGCGCGGTGGTGACGCCCGAGGTCAACATTGCCCAGCACCCGGATCTGTTGGTGGGCGTGGTTCCGGTCATCAATCTGGAGTGGATTCAAAAGCTCTACCGCGACAAGAAGCAGCGCGGCTACAGCACCGAAGCGGTGACTGACACCATTTTGCGACGCATGCCGGACTATGTGAACTACATCTGCCCGCAGTTCAACCACACGCACGTCAATTTCCAGCGCGTGCCCATGGTGGACACCTCCAACCCCTTCATTGCCAGGGACATTCCCAGTGCCGACGAAAGCATGGTCGTGATCCGTTTTGCCAACCCCAAGGGCATCGATTTCCAGTACCTGCTCAACATGATTGACGCCTCGTTCATGAGCCGTGCCAACACCATCGTCGTGCCCGGCGGCAAGATGGAACTGGCCATGCAACTCATCTTTACGCCCTTTGTGTGGCGAATGATGGATAGACAGAAAAAGGCAGGATAAGAAGCACCCCCTTCCGGGCTCACTGCGTGTAGCCCGTTCCCCCCTCAAGGGGGCAATGCCAGTGGCCCGGCGTAGCCGGTTCCACGGCATTCCTGAAGAAGACACGGTATGCCCCGCGCAACACACATAGGATGAATTGAAATGAACGAACCCACTCCCGACATGGCCAACCAGATGGCCAAAGCCATCCGCTTCCTCGCGGTCGATGCCGTCGAAAAGGCCAAGTCCGGCCACCCCGGCGCGCCCATGGGCATGGCCGACATTGCCGAGGTGTTGTGGAACCGCCACCTCCAGCACAACCCGGCCAACCCGCTGTGGCCCAACCGCGACCGCTTTGTGCTCTCCAACGGCCACGGCTCCATGTTGATCTATGCGCTGTTGCACCTCACCGGCTACGACCTGCCCATGGCGGAGCTGAAGAATTTCCGCCAGCTGCACAGCAAGACCGCCGGCCACCCCGAGGTGGGCGTCACGCCGGGCGTGGAAACCACCACCGGCCCGCTGGGCCAGGGCTTGAGCAACGCCGTCGGCATGGCGCTGGCCGAGAAGTTGCTCGCTGCCGAGTTCAATCGCCCTGACCATGCCATCGTGGACCACTTCACCTATGTGTTCATGGGTGATGGCTGCCTGATGGAAGGCATCAGCCACGAAGTCTGCTCGCTGGCCGGCACGCTGCGCCTGTCCAGGCTGGTGGCGTTCTATGACGACAACGGCATCTCGATTGACGGCCATGTCGAGGGCTGGTTCACCGACGACACGCCCAAGCGTTTTGAGGCCTATGGCTGGAACGTCATCCCCGCCGTCAATGGCCACGACCCCGAGGCACTGGACGCGGCCGTTCGATCGGCCAAGGCCCAGGGCCTGCTGAGTGATGGCAAGCCCACGCTGATCTGCTGCAAGACCGTGATCGGCATGGGCTCACCCAACAAGGCCGGCACCCACGATGTGCACGGTGCCGCGCTGGGCGCCGCCGAGGTGGCCGCCACCCGTGAGGCGCTGGGTTGGGCGCATGCGCCGTTCGAGATTCCGGCGGATATTGCAGCGGCCTGGAACGCCGTGGCGCGGGGGCAGGCGGCCGAGCGCGCCTGGCGTGCCGGTTTTGAGGCCTACCGCACACGCTACCCCGAGCAGGCGGCCGAGTTCGAACGCCGCATGGCGGGTGATCTGCTGCCGGCGTTTGCGCACCAGCTGCCCGACGTGCTGGCCACGATTGCCGCCAACGCCCAACCGCACGCCACCCGCAAGGCCAGCCAGAACGCGCTGGACGTGCTGGCCCCCTTGGTGCCCGAATTCTTTGGCGGCAGCGCCGACCTGACCGGCTCCAACCTGACCAACTTCAAGGGCTGCGTGAAGGCGGTGCGAGACCAGTGGGGCAACCACATGAGCTACGGCGTGCGCGAATTCGGCATGGCCGCCATCATGAACGGCATCGCCCTGCACGGTGGCTACATCCCGTATGGCGGCACCTTCCTGACCTTCAGCGACTACAGCCGCAACGCCATCCGCATGGCGGCGTTGATGAAGCTGCGCGTGATTCATGTGTTCACCCACGACAGCATAGGCCTGGGTGAAGACGGCCCCACCCACCAGAGCGTGGAGCACATACCCAGCTTGCGCATCATCCCCAATCTGGACGTGTGGCGCCCGGCCGATGGTCTGGAGACGGCGGTCGCCTGGGCCCACGCCATTGAGCGTGAGGACGGCCCCAGCGCACTGTGCCTGTCACGCCAGAATCTGCCACGGCTGACCGGTGATGCCAGCACGGCGCCGGCCATGGAGCAGAGCATCCGTCGGGGCGGTTATGTGCTGTCCGATATGGAAGGCGCACAGGCCGTGATTGTGTCCACCGGCTCGGAGCTGGAGCTGGCCATGCAAGCGCAGGCAGCGTTGGCGGTGGAGGGCATTGCGACCCGCGTCGTCTCCATGCCCTGCACCAATGTGTTTGACCGCCAGAGCGACGCCTACCAGGAGTCTGTGCTGCCCTTGGCGCTGCCTACCGTTGCCATCGAAGCAGCGCACCCGGACTTCTGGCGCAAATACGTGGGCCGCACCGGTGTGGTGGTGGGCATCGCCAGCTTTGGCGAGTCGGCTCCGGCCAAGGACCTGTATGCGCACTTCGGCATCACGTCCCAGCGCGTGGTGGATGCCGCGCGCACGCTGGCCCACCGCGCCGCCCACCGCAATGCCGTGCCCCTGCCGGACCAGATTGTGGTGGCGGCCAATTGAACAGGCGTCCCGAGCAAACCACCATGAACTCCTTTGACCTGATCATGTTTGATCTGGACGGCACCCTGATCGAGACGGCACCCGAGATTTTTGATGCCGTCAACGACACCTTGCGCTTTTTTGCCTTGCCCGAGGTGACGCAGCAACAGGTCAACGACTGGATTGGCCACGGTACCCGTGAGCTGCTGATTCAGGCGCTGGCGTTCAGTGGGAAAGTGCCGGACACCACGGTGCGCGCCAGCGACAGCCTGGCGCTGACCGTGTCCCGCTTTGACAAGCACTATCAGCAGCGCTGCGGCACCCGCAGTCACCTGTACCCCCAGGTGCGAGAAACACTGACGGCACTGCGCCAGCAGGGGGTGAAGTTGGCCGTGGTCACGAACAAGGAGGGCCGCTACACCACCACCGTGTTGAACGCCCACACCCTGATGCCCCTGCTGGACGCGGTGGTCAGCGGCGATACCTTCGCTAAAAAAAAGCCAGACCCGGCTGGCATCCACAGTTGCTTGAGCCAGTTTGGCGTGCCCCCCGAGCGCGCGCTGTTTGTGGGGGATTCCAGCATCGACGTGGCTACCGCGCGCAACGCAGGCATCAGCGTCTGGGCACTGCCCTATGGCTACAACATGGGTCAGCCGATTGAAGCCTGCGCTCCGGACCGGATCATTGCCGACTGTTCTGCGCTACTGAATTCATAGCTGCTTACGCAATATTTACGAGGGCTGCAGCCCATATTTACCTAAGAAAATTGTCATGACCATCAAAATCGGAATCAACGGCTTCGGCCGCATCGGGCGCATGGTGTTTCGTGCTGCCGTTCAAAACTTCAGCGACATCGAAGTCGTTGGCATCAACGACCTGCTGGAGCCCGACTACCTGGCCTACATGCTGCAGTTTGACTCGGTGCATGGCCGCTTCAAGGGCGACATCGCGGTGGAAGGCAACCACCTGATCGTCAACGGCAAGAAGATCCGTCTGACGGCCGTCAAGGACCCGGCCGAGTTGAATTGGGGCGAAGTCGGCGCCGAGATCGTGATCGAGTCCACCGGCCTGTTCCTGACCCAGGAGACCGCGCACAAGCACATCACGGCGGGCGCCAAAAAAGTCATACTCTCGGCCCCGTCCAAAGACGACACGCCGATGTTCGTGTTTGGCGTGAACGACCGCAGCTACGCCGGCGAGGCCATCATCTCCAACGCCAGTTGCACCACCAACTGCCTGGCGCCTGTGGCCAAGATCTTGAACGACACCTGGGGCATCAAGCGGGGCCTGATGACGACCATCCACGCCGCAACCGCCACCCAGAAAACGGTGGACAGCCCCAGTAACAAGGACTGGCGCGGTGGCCGTGGCATTCTGGAAAACATCATTCCCAGCAGCACCGGCGCAGCCAAGGCGGTGGGTGTGGTGATTCCGGCGCTGAACAAAAAGCTCACTGGCATGGCGTTTCGCGTGCCCACCTCCGACGTGTCGGTGGTGGACCTGACCTGCGAGCTGGAAAAGCCCGCCACCTACGCCGAAATCTGTGCCGTCATGAAGGCGGCCTCACAAGGCGCCATGCAGGGCGTGCTGGGCTACACCGAGCAGAAGGTGGTGTCCACCGACTTCCGGGGCGAAAGCTGCACCAGCGTGTTTGATGCCGATGCCGGCATGGCGCTGGACGGCACGTTTGTGAAGGTTGTGAGCTGGTACGACAACGAGTGGGGCTACTCCAGCAAGTGCCTGGAGATGGTGCGCGTCGTTGCGGGCCAACGGGGAGGTGTGTTGTGAAAGTCCTGCGCTTCGCCGATGTCATTCAAAGCGGCTTTGCCGAGAACAAGCGCGTCTTCATCCGCGCCGACCTGAATGTGCCCCAGGATGCCAGTGGCAACATCACCGAAGACACCCGCATCCGTGCCAGCGTTCCGGCCATCCAGATGGCGCTGAACGCCGGCGCCGCGGTGATGGTTACCAGCCATTTGGGCCGACCCACGGAAGGCGCCTTCAAGCCCGCTGATTCGCTGGCCCCGGTGGCCAAACGCCTGGGCGAGTTGCTGGGCCGTGAGGTACCTTTGGTTGCGAACTGGGTGGACGGTGTGGCGGTCGCCCCCGGCCAGATCGTGATGCTGGAGAACTGCCGCGTCAACGTCGGCGAAAAGAAGAACGACCAAGGCCTGGCCCGCAAGCTGGCCGCCCTGTGCGACATCTTTGTGAACGACGCCTTTGGTACTGCGCACCGTGCCGAAGGCACCACCTATGGCATTGCCCAGTACGCGCCGATTGCCTGCGCCGGCCCGCTACTCGCCGCTGAGCTCGACGCCATCAACAAGGCGCTGGCTGCGCCGAAGCGTCCGCTGGTGGCCATCGTTGCCGGCAGCAAGGTATCGAGCAAGCTGACCATCCTGCAAGCCCTGGCAAAAAACGTGGACCAGTTGATCGTGGGTGGCGGCATTGCCAACACCTTCATGCTGGCCGCCGGTTTGAACATCGGCAAGAGTCTGGCCGAGCCCAGCCTGGTAGATGACGCCAAAGCCGTGATAGCCGCCATGAAAGCCCGCGGCGCCGAAGTTCCGATCCCCACCGACGTGGTGACTGCCAAGACCTTCGCTGCCGACGCCGTGGCCACGGTCAAGGCCGCTATTGACGTCGCCGACGATGACCTGATTCTGGACATTGGCCCCGAGACGGCGAAGCGGCTGGCCGCGCAACTCAAGGCCGCGGGCACCATCGTGTGGAACGGTCCGGTGGGCGTGTTCGAGTTTGCCGCGTTCGAGAACGGCACCCGGGTGATCGCGCAAGCCATCGCCGAGTCCAGCGCCTTCAGCATTGCGGGCGGGGGCGACACGCTGGCCGCCATTGCCAAGTACGGCATCGAGCGTCAGGTGGGCTACATCTCTACCGGCGGCGGGGCCTTTCTGGAGGTGCTGGAAGGCAAAACCTTGCCGGCGTTCGAGATCCTGCAAAAACGCGCTGCCGAGTGATCTGCTATTTATTCGATAGCTGCTTGCGCACATTCCACGGGGGCTAGAGGCCTTTTTTACTTAAATTTTTAGGAGATTTCCATGGCTTTTGTTTCCCTTCGCCAAGTGCTGGACCACGCCGCCGACAACGGCTACGGTGTGCCCGCTTTCAACGTCAACAACCTGGAGCAGATCATCGCCATCATGGAGGCGGCGCAGGAGACCGACAGTCCGGTCATCCTGCAGGCGTCGGCCGGTGCCCGCAAATACGCGGGTGAGGCCTACCTGCGCCACATGATGCTGGCGGCCGTCGAGTCGCACCCCGACATTCCGGTGGTGGTGCACCAGGACCACGGCACCTCGGCGGCCGTGTGCATGCAGTCGATTCGCTCGGGCTTTACCAGCGTGATGATGGACGGCTCGCTGATGAGCGACGGCAAGACGCCCGCCAGCTACGACTACAACGTGGACATTACGCGGCGCGTGTGCGAGATGTCGCACCCCATCGGTGTGTCGGTCGAAGGCGAACTGGGCTGCCTGGGCAGCCTGGAAACCGGCGAGGCCGGTGAGGAAGACGGCATTGGCGCCGAAGGCAAGCTCACGCACGCCATGATGCTGACCGACCCGGTGCAGGCCAAGGACTTTGTGGCCAAAACCGGTGTCGACGCGCTGGCCATTGCCATTGGCACCAGTCACGGCGCCTACAAGTTCACCCGCAAGCCCACCGGCGACATTTTGGCGATGGACCGCATCGTCGCCATCCATGCGCAAATCCCCAACACCCATCTGGTGATGCACGGGTCGAGCAGCGTGCCGCAGGAGTGGCTGGCCATCATTCGCCAGTTTGGTGGCGACATCAAGGAGACCTATGGCGTGCCGGTGGAAGAAATCCAGCGTGGCATCCAGAGTGGTGTGCGCAAGATCAACATCGACACCGACATCCGCCTGGCGATGACCGGCGCCATGCGCCAGGTGTTTGCCCAGCAACCCAGCGAGTTCGACCCGCGCAAGGCGCTGGTGGCCGCCAAGAATGCCGCACGCGGCATCGTCAAGGCACGGTTTGAGGCGTTTGGCTGCGCGGGGCAGGGCAGCAAGATCAAACCGGTGTCGCTGGAGGCCATGGCCAAACGCTACGCCTGACCCACCGGACCAAAGCGCAGGACAATATCGGTATGAAACATCTCCTACCGAAAGAAACTTGGGTCCTGTTGCAACAACAGCCGGATGTGCTATTTGTCGACGTTCGCATGGAAATCGAATTTCGTTATGTGGGCTACCCACCCGGGGCGATCAACATACCGTGGTACGAATTTCCAGCCATGAAGCCCGACGCGGCAAATTTTGTCGGAGCCGTAGCGGCCAGAGCAACGGGCCGGGACCAAACCATCGTGCTGATTTGTCGCAGCGGCGAGCGCACCATTGACGCCGGTATCGCTCTGGAAAAAGCGGGTTTTACCAGCGTGGTGAATGTGCTCGATGGGTTTGAAGGTGACCGTGATGACCACGGCCACCGCTCCACCGAGAGTGGCTGGCGGTTTGAAGGTCTGCCCTGGACGCAGTCGTAGAAAGACCGCGTTGCGCTTTAGCGGATCAGGCGCACGATGCCCAGCGCCTTGAGCACATATTTCTCGTAAATGGGCTCCGAAGTGCCGCTCTTCATCTTGCGCATGAAGTACTTCTCAAAGGCAATCTTGGCCAGGTGAACCCACTTGCCTTTCTTGAACCAGTTGACGTTGCGCGGCGGAATTTGCGGCAGGGCCACAAAGGCCGCGCCGGTGTCGCCAAAGTCGGCCAGGCAAATGGCGTTCCATGTGCCTTTGGTGCTGGCGGTGCTGCCATTGAGTTCGTCGGCAATGTTGTGCACGATGGCCGAAATCATGGTTTCGATCATGTAGCCGGTCTTGGGTGCCCCGGTGGGAACCGGCGTGGCTTCCACGGGCGGAATGGCCACGCAGACGCCGGCAGAAAAGATGTTCTTGTAGGCCTTGCTGCGCTGGTATTCGTCGATCAGCACAAAGCCGCGCGGGTTGCACAGATTGGGCACGGCAGCCACTGCGTCCACCCCTTTGAAGGCGGGCAGCATCATGGACATCTTGAACGGCACTTCATGCTCCTTGAACACGTTGCCGTGGTCATCGAGCTGGGTCACAAACATCTTGCCCGCTTCGACCTTCGTGGTCTTGGCGTTGGTAATCCATTTCATGTCGTGGCTGCGCAACTCGGACTCCAGCATGCCCTTGCTGTCACCGACGCCGCCCAAGCCCAGGTGCCCGATGTAGGGCTCGCTGGTCACGAAGGTAATCGGTACTTTGTGGCGAATTTTGCGACGGCGCAGATCGGTGTCGAGGATGAAGGCAAACTCGTAGGCCGGGCCGAAGCAGCTGGCAAACGGCATGGCACCGATCACCACCGGTCCCGGGTTTTTCAGAAATTCCTGATAGTCCTTGAAGAATCCCAGCGCATGGTCCACGGTACACACCGAGTGCGTGTGTCCGCCGTGGGGGCCGGAGCCGGGTACTTCGTCAAAAAACAGCTTGGGCCCGGTGGTGATGACCAGGTAGTCGTAGTCCAGGGTTTCGCCATCCTTCAGCGTCAGGCGGTTGGCAGCGGCATCAATCGTCGTCACGGCCTTGGCGATGAAGGCAATGCCCTTTTTCTCCAGCAAGGGAGCTATGGCCAGGGTAATGGATTCCCGGTCGCGCCACCCCACCGCCACCCACGGGTTGGAAGGCGTGAACTGAAAGTAGTCCACGGCGCTGACAACCGTGATGCGATGCTCGGCCGGGAGCATTGCGCGCATTTCGTAGGCGGCGGGCATGCCGCCTATGCCTGCGCCCATGATGACGATGTGTGCCATATGCTGTCTCCTGTGGTGGTTGGGAATGAATGGCCTAGAAACGATGGGTGTACATCAGTTGCAGGTTGGTTTGGCCATGGGCGATAGTAACTCCCGTACCACTGGTGACGCTAGTGCTCGGTGCAACAGTCAAGGCCGCATTCAGCGCGTCTGTGGCGGTAGCCTGGTATCCGAAACCCAGCGTGGCGTGGTTTTTCACGGTCGCAGGGAACAGGGGATTCACCGTGGCATCCGGAATCGGGTTGTCCGCCAGGTTCAAACCGGCACGTACGGTGAGCCGTTCATTGGCTTTCCAGGCAAGGCCCAGGTTCAATACGGTCTGGTCCTTCCAGTTTTGTGGTAATTCGAAACTGACCGAGCCGCCCATGCCGGCACTGTCAAAGCGCATCTTGAAACCCTTCATCACTTCGGCCCAGCCTATGGATTTGATGTCGGCCACCAACATCAGGTTGGGCTGCACTTGCCAGCTGCCACCCACGGCCAGTACCGAGGGCATCTGGAAGTTGATGACGGTGATGCGTCCAGCGTCCATAAAGCTTGCGCTGCTGGCGCCACCGGGGTTTGCCGTCATGCTGGCGGAGCTGCTGCCGGTCTTCATGTCGTTCAACGCCGATTTGAAGCGATAGGACGCGCCCATCGTCACGTCCTTGTTGAGCTTGACGGTGCCACCGAATTTGGCTCCCCAGCCCGTGGCTTTGGCGGCTCCGGTGAATTTGTCGTTGTCGGTGAAGTTCAGGCGGGCCCAGGTGGCGCTGTTCAGCGCACCGGCACCAATGGCACCTCCCAATTGTCCTGTGCCGCCCGTGACCATGCTGCCCAGCTGCATCGGGGTGGCCGCCATCTGCATGTCAAGCCCGGACCATATGTAATCCAGGGTCGCGCCCACGGTCACATTGGGGTTGACCTGGTAGGCCAACGGAATGATGAGGTTGCCCACGCTGAGTTCCGAGCGCACGGCATCGCCCGAGCCCATTGCCATGAACGTGTTGGCACCGTATTCGGTCCCCATGCCGCCTTGTGCAAACATGCCGACCCCAAAGGTCAAGGCACCGGAACGGGTGGTGTAGCCCACGGCTGGCATGGTGTAGGCGGTGCCACCGGACGGTGCCTCGGGCATTCCGGGCACGCTGCTGGTCACTTTGGGGCCCAGGAATCCCAGCGCGATGTCCAGACGCGCCTCTTGAGAGCCCAGTGCCAGGGTGGCCGGGTTTTGTGCCATGGCCGCCGTGCCATGGTCGAAGGCCTGGGAGGCACCTCCCATGCCGGTGGAGATGGGGCCATAGCCCTCCATCAACATGCCATTGGTGGCATGGGCCGAGCCGGCCGCCAGCAGGGCACACAGCGGCGTCAGTGCGAAAAATTTCTTTGAAATGGTCATGGTTGTCTCCGATAGTTTTAGTGGTGAAGGACGAGGGGCGAGGGATTGGGGGTGAGCAGGATTACCAGAAAGCCAGCAAGCGGCCTTTGACGACTTTGGACTCGATGCGTTTGAGCGGGCTGTTGCCCTTCTTGATGCAATCGCCACTCTTGGCATCGAACTCCCATTGGTGTTTGGGGCAGGTCAGTGTGGTGCCCTGGAGCGCCAGCTCCGGTATGTCGGTACTTTGGTGCGGGCAGCGGCTGTCAAATACGGAAAAGACTTTTTTCTCGCGGTAGATGAACAGGCCGAAGCCATCGCATTCGGTGCGCTGCACCACTCCGTCCTTGACTGCGGTGCTGGCCATCACGTCATGCCAACGGGCCGGGCTTGCTACGGCAACGGGCGTGTCGCCAGCCATGGCGCCGTCTTGAAATTCGGGCAGTTTCATGTCCAGAATAATGTCCACGGCCCAGATGATTTTTGCCAGACCGAGCGCCGGAAAGGCCATGAGCAGGGCGTCCAGAACCTCCACTGGGGTGCAACCCTCGCGCAGGGCGCGGCGCAGGTATTGGCGCAGACCCCGGTCCGTTTGCGCATGCACCTTGGTAATGACCGAGATGAGATTTTTCGTCTTGGGGTCGAGGTGTTTGCCGGCATCTTTCAGGAATGCAAAGTAGTGGCCTAGCGCCTCCGGGCGGGCTTTCAGCAGGTAATTCAGTGCGTCGCTCATGGTGTTCTTCTTCAGGGTGATCTATTACACATGCAAAACCAGCACGGGATGCTCGCAGAGACCCAGGACTTTTTGGGCGACACCACCGACCAGTGCGCGGCCAATACGGCTGTCGCTTCGGCTACCCATCACGATCAAATCCGACTGGCTCTCACGCCGTGCCGACAGAATCTCATCAAATGGCTTGCCGACCCTGACCTCGCCGTGGGCGGTTACGCCATGCAGTTGCGCCTGGCGCAGGCTGTCCGTGACGAATGATTCTGTACTGGCACGCAATCCATCGCTTGCGACTACGCTCACCACGTGCAGGACCAAACCACACTCAGCCGCAACGGCGATGGCCTTGGCAACCAAGTGATGACCCTGCTCATTGGGTTCGGCTGCCACCAGTACGCTGTGGCTCCACATGCGGGCTTCGCGCGGAACAATCAACACGTGGCAAGGCGCATGGGCAACCACTTTGCTCACCATCTCGCCGACCAGCAAATTGGCCAGAATTCCCCGCTTGCCACGCCGACGAATGATGATGAGTTCGCTGTGTTGTGAACGGGCCTGCTCCACGATTTCCTGGTAGGCTTCTTCGCCCCGGCGCACCTGCACATTCAACGCCACGCCCACCGCAGCTGCCTGCTGGCGCAAGTCGGCGATCTTCGCGGCGGCTTGCTGCTCAGCCTGGGCTGCAATTTGCGGTGCCAACGCTTCGTACTCGGGGTTGCTGACCAGGGGCACTATGGCGGACAAGGGCAGTTGGCAACGCTGGGCCAGAGACAATGCCACGCCTTCGGCGCCGGTGTCGAATTCACTGTGCTCCGTGGCGAGCAGCAAGCGGTTGAACAAATGGGCCATGGTCAGTGGCCCCCAGTCAAAAGGCCAGAGGCCGCCAGTGTCAGTACCGCGATCACCACCATGCACATGCCGGCATAGACATAGTCGTGCCGTTTCAGGTACAGGGGTATCAGTCCGAGCAAGGGCGGCAGGGAGCAGCTCGCCAACAGCGAAATGCCGATCAGGCCGGACAGGTCACCCTTGTGCGCAAAGGTCAGCCAACCCCAGCCGGTGGGCGTGCCGGTGTGTTGCAAATAGGCGGCCACTGGCAGGTTCCAGACCGTGGGCAACTGCTCCAGCGGTACATGCGGTGGCAGCACCCCGAACACATAGGCTGCAAAGCTGAGCACCAGGGCCAGTACACCGATGCGCGCGCCCCAATCCAGCAAATGGGCGTAGCGCAACGCTTCGACTTGTTGTGTCATACCCATACCCCCAGGCCTTTGAGCAGGGCGCGAACACCGGCAAACAGCAAGAGTGTGATGACCATTTTTCGGATGACCGAGCCCTTGAGGATGTGCAGCAAGCGGGCCCCGATGCGAGCGCCCAGCATCATGCCAACGACCGATGGCACGGCGATCATTGGCAATACAGCGCCCCGGTTCAGGTACACCCATGCGGCTGAAGAGTCGACCAGGGACAGCACCAGGCCCGACGTGCCGGCAGACACCTTGAGCGGAGCCCCCATCAACAGGTTGAGAGCCGGCACATTGGCCCAGCCGGCGCCAATGCCAAACATGCCAGCCATGACACCGATGGCCAGAAAAATCAACAAACCCAGCGGCGTGCGGTGCACTTGCCAGTTGATGGCCTGTCCGGAGGCGCCGTCGATGAATACGCCGTGAATTCCGAGTGCGGAGGACAGCTTGTCGGGCTGCGAAACGTGGGGAAATTCGGATTTCTTGGACACGAGCATGAGTGTCACGATGCCCAGCACAATCATGCCCAGCGCGGTTTGAATGACTGAGGCCGGCAGCGCAAGCCCCAACAAGGCGCCAACAATGGAGCTCATTGATGCCAGCAGCGCCAGCGGCAGCGCCAGGCGCAGGCTGGACAGTCCGCCGCGCAGCAGCATGGGCCCTGCCGCCAGCGCGCTGGCCAGTGCCACCAGCAAACCCGCACCCCGTACAAAATCCAGATGAAAAGGAAAGAAGCCGCCAATAATCGGCACAAACAGCGTGCCACCGCCAATGCCGGCCGGCACCGCCACGATGCCAATAAAGAAGCAGGTAATGAACAATGCCAGCGGCCAGAACCACCAGGGCAGGGAACTGGCAGACACCACGCTGTCAGCGGCGAAGGCCGGAGCAGCCAGCGCCAGCCACACCATGAAGAACAAGCCGGTGTGCTTGAATATCGCCATGGTGGCGGGTAAGTGGCTGAACAGGTGCATGGGGGCTACGAGATGTTTTGGTAGTACAGGTTCTGCGGGTGGTTGGCTTGTGCAAAAAAGAACCAGCGCTCGGCCAGCAAACCGAAATATTGCGTGAAGAAGGCAATGAACAGCATTTCTTTGGAGGCGGCTATCACCCCCAACGCCATGCACATCAGTGGCAAGGGGAAGACCAGCAGCAAAAAGCCCCACTTGACGGTCGACAGCAGTTCCGGGCTGCGACCATGGAAGAACTCACGCGTGTTGAACGACCCACCCATGAACCCCTGCGCTTTTTGAACAATGCGTGGGTGCTTGATGCCGATGGCGCTTTGCAGTGTGGACTTGGGCTTGAGTCGTGCGTTGCGAACCAGTGAGAGACTGCGCGTGACCCAGGCCAACAGGGTGAGTGCCGTTGCCGTGAGCGCGTAGGGTTGTACCAGGGCGGACAGGCCCGACAGCGCGGCCAATAGCGTGGCAAGCATCATTCCCGAGGCACAGCCCAACAGCAGGTAGTTGACCAAGGTCAGTGGGCTGGCCCATTCCTGCAAAAAGCGGATTGATGCGTAAATCATGGCTGTGCAGACAAACAGCACCAGACAGGCCAGCGCCGTTGCTGCCCCGATGAGTGGCGTATTGCTCCAGCCCAGAAAATGAGAAGCGCCATACAGGAATACGCCCAGCATGAACACGGGCAGGGCGATGACCTCGCGCGACAGCCAGGACGTGCGCCACATGGCAGCCGAGCGCCACGCACGCTCGGGGTGACCCAGGTGAAAGAACGAGGCAACCAGGCCCAGCGCGGACAGCACCAGTGCTACCAGGCTGCCGGTGACCAGAAAGCGCTGGCTGTCCGCGGGCCCGAGACCGCCCAGGTTGATCAGCTCGGTGCCATACAGCGCAAGAAAAAGTCCTTGTGCGGCACCGATGAGGGTGGTCAAAAAAATGACTGAAAAAGCGGGTTGCATAGTGTGTTGTGCGTGGGTGCTCTAGGTGGCAAAGTCTTCGCGGCCCGGATCGCGGTGGGCGTGTTCCGGCAGTTGGCCATCGATCTTCAGGGGGTTGTCTACGCGCTCCAGGTCTTCGGCATGGATGCGGATTTCGGTCTTGCGCCGTGGCAGGTAGTGGTTGGATGGGCTGGTACCCCATTCCGGCATGAGCTGGTAGCCACCGCGCTCGGCAATGGCCTTGGAGACCACCGACTCCGGGTCGTGGATATCACCAAACAGCCGGGCATTGGACGGGCATGCCAGCACGCAGGCAGGTTTGCGCTCGGACGCAGGCAAGGCCGTGTCGGTGACGCGGTCCACACACAGGGTGCACTTGGTCATGACCTTGCGCTCTTCGTCAAACTCGCGCGCACCGTAGGGGCAGGCCCAGCTGCAGTATTTGCAGCCAATGCACTTGTCGTAGTCCACCAGCACAATGCCGTCCTCGGCGCGCTTGTAGCTCGCCCCGGTGGGGCATACCGGTACGCAGGGTGGGTCTTCGCAGTGCAGGCACGACTTGGGAAAGTGCACCGTTTGCGTGTTGGGGAACTGACCGACTTCAAAGGTCTGCACCCGGTTGAAAAAAGTGCCGTTGGGCTCGGCGCCGTAGGGGTTGATGTCGACCAGCGCTCCGGCGGTGCCAGAGGTGTTCCACTGCTTGCAGCTGGTCACGCAGGCATGGCAGCCGACGCAGACATTCAGGTCAATGACCAAGGCCAACTGGGTCATTTGCGCTCTCCCCTGCCCGCAAAGTAGGCCCGCCATTTGGGCAGCACCTGTTGCACCCCGGGCGCGGCCGGCACCGCCTTGAACTGCGGCGAAGTCTGCTCGGGCTCGCCGTCTTGCGCCTTGTAGATGCGCACCCGTACGTCGTACCACGCGGCCTGGCCGGTGATGGGGTCCGAGTTGGAAATGGCAGCACCGGCGCTGGACGGCGGCAATACCTCCGAGATCAGGTGGTTGAGCAGAAAGCCGCGCTGGGATTCATTGGCGTCGGGTGTCAGATTCCAGGCGCCGGCCGATTTGCCAATGGCGTTCCAGGTCCAGACCGTGCCGGGCTCCACCGCTTCGGAGTAGCGGCACATGCAGCGCACCTTGCCCCACTGCGACTCGACCCACATCCAGCCGCCATCGGCAATGCCCTCGGCGGCGGCCGTCTTGGCGTTGACGAACAGGTAGTTGTGGGTGTGAATCTGGCGCAGCCAGGCGTTCTGCGAGTCCCAGGAGTGGTACATCGCCATCGGGCGCTGGGTGATGGCGTTCAGCGGGTATTTGGCCGTGTCGGTCGCCTGCTCTTCCAGCGGCACGTAGTAGAACGGCAGCGGATCGAAATAGGTTTCCACCCGTTTGCGCAACTGGTCCGGCGGCTGTTTGCCAGGGCGTTTGCCTTGCGCGGCGCGGCGAAAACCCTGCAAAAATTCGGAGTAGATGTGGATGACGATGGGATCTTTGTCGCGCCGAATCCCCATCTTTTGCGCCCACTCCATGTAGCCCTGGTTCCAGTTGCGCATGTACTGGTATTCCAGCGGCATCTCGTAATGGAATACGCAGTTGTTCTTCTCGTACATCTCCCACTGCTTGGGGTTGGGCTCGCCGCGCATGGACTTCTCGCCACCCTTGCCGCGCCAGCCTGCCAGAAAGCCGATGCCGGAGCCCGGTGCCGTTTCGTAGTTGACGATGAAGTCGGTGTAGCCCTTGAACTTGCGCGAGCCATCGGCCTGTGTGAAGGCTGGCAGCTTGAGCCGGCCCGCCAGTTCCACCAGCACTTCCTGAAAGGGCTTGCACTCGCCCTTGGGTGCCACGACGGGAATGCGAACGGCATCCACCGGGCCGTCGAATTCGGAAATCGGCCGGTCCAGCATCGACATGGTGTCGTGCCGCTCCAGGTAGGTGGTGTCGGGCAGGATCAGGTCGGCAAAAGCCGTCATCTCCGACTGGAAGGCGTCGCACACCACCAGGAACGGAATTTTGTACTCGCCGCTGTTCTCGCCCGTGGTGTGCTTGTCGTTGAGCATGTTGCGCACTTCGGACGTGTTCATGGTGGAGTTCCACGCCATGTTCGCCATGAAGATCAGCAAGGTATCAATGCGGTAGGGGTCGCCCTTCCACGCGTTGGTGATGACGTTGTGCATCAGGCCGTGGGCCGACAAAGGGTGTTCCCACGAGAAGCCCTTGTCGATGCGCACCGGCTGGCCCTGGTCGTCGACAAACAGATCGTCCGGGCTCTCGGGCCAACCCAGCGGCGCGCCGTCCAGCGGGGTATCGGGCTTGACGGCCTGCGGGCCCTTGGGCGGGCGGGCATTGGGCGGCACTGCGCGCGGGTACGGCGCTTTGTGGCGAAAGCCACCGGGGCGATCTATGGTGCCCAGCAGTGACATCAAAATGGAGAGAGAGCGAATGGTCTGGAAGCCATTGGAGTGCGCGGCCAGCCCACGCATGGCGTGGAAGGCCACCGGGTTGCCGGTGACCGAGTCGTGGCGCTTGCCCCAACTGTCGGTCCAGGCGATGGGTAGTTCAATTTTCTGGTCCCGCGCGGTAATGCCCATCTCATGCGCCAGGCGGCTAATCGTCGCAGCCGGAATCCCGGTGATGCCTTCGGCCCACTCGGGTGTGTAAGGCTTGACGCGCTCCTGCAGCAGCTGGAATGCGGGCACTGCCGGTGTGCCGTCTGGCAAATGGAAGTGTCCCAACAGGGCCGGGTCAGCCCCCTCGGTGTGGTCCGCTACGGCGTGCTCTCCCAAGCGGTCCCACCAATAAAAATTGGCAGGGCGCAGTGGATTGACCACATCGCCTTCCAGGTTGCGCAGCATCATGCCGAAATCATCGCTGGCGGCATCCTGGTTGACCAGTTGCCCTGCGTTGGTGTAGCGAGCCAGAAACTCGCGGTCATACAGGCCCAGTCGGATGAGTTCGTGAATGAGTGCCAGTAACAGTGCACCGTCGGTGCCGGGTTTGATCGGTACCCATTCGTCGGCAATGGCGGAGTAGCCGGTGCGAACCGGGTTGATGGAGACAAAACGCCCCCCATTGCGCTTGAACTTGCTGAGCGCCGCCTTCATCGGGTTGGAGTGGTGGTCTTCGGCCGTGCCTATCATCACGAACAGTTTGGCGCGTTCCAGATCGGGGCCGCCGAACTCCCAGAAGGAGCCGCCGATGGTGTAGATCATGCCGGCCGCCATATTGACCGAGCAAAAGCCGCCGTGCGCGGCATAGTTTGGCGTGCCAAATTGCCGGGCAAACAGTCCGGTCAGCGCCTGCATCTGGTCGCGCCCGGTGAATAGCGCAAACTTTTTAGGGTCGGTGGACCGGATCTTTTTAAGACGATCTTCCAGCATGGCGAAAGCCGCGTCCCATTCGATTTCTTCGAATTGGCCATCCCCCCGTTCACTGCCCGGCTTGCGCAGCAGGGGTTTGGTGAGCCGGGCCGGCGAATACTGTTTCATGATGCCCGAGGAGCCCTTGGCGCAGATCACGCCCTGGTTGAGCGGGTGGTCCGGGTTGCCCTCGATGTAGCGGACTTCGCCGTTGCGCAAATGCACCCGTATGCCGCAGCGGCAGGCGCACATGTAGCAGGTGGTGGTACGCATCTCGTTGACGGCGTTAGCCATCGCAGGGCGGGTTGGATCGTGAATCGGTATGGCGGACATGCGTGGACGTTTTTCTTGCTGGCAGGGCTGGTGCAGAGTGCCCCTATTAGAGGCAGGGGCACCCGGGGTCGTCTATAGCCGACACGGGTAATTGGATGTAACCCAAATGGGTAGTGTCAGAAAATAGTTTGAACCGAACCCATGGGTTTCTCCGGTTTATTCGCGACCAGTTATGTATTAGCATGGTCGGTACATCCTTTGCACCATGACGCCAACCCGCTCCAAACTCCCCTCCGTAGTCCCTGTGGACCTTGGTGCTGTCGTCTCGGCTTTGACGGCAGAGGTCACCCTGGACGGTGATTTGGAGCCGTTGCTGGAACGATTTTTGATTGCCATCCTTGCACTGGCCGGTGCGCAGGCCGGCGCGGTGCGGGTGTTGACCGATGACGGGAAGTCGATGCGCCTCGTGGCGCAACAGGGCTTGCCAGCGAACGTGCAAAGTGCGGAACGGCTGGTGGCACGCGACTGCGGTATGTGCGGCGTTGCAGCGGGGTCGGATGTCTTGGGTTGGGTGGACGATGTTAGAACCTGCGCCAAAAACACCGAACATGCCTACTTCGGCCTTCAGTGCCAACGCGTGCTGGCCATTTCCTTGCCGTATGGCGGTCAGGTTTTGGGTATCTACAATCTGTTTTTTGATACCAATACCACGGTCAATCCGCAGATGGAAACCATGTTGCGCCTGATTGGGCAGCTATTGGGATTGGCGCTGCACAATGCCAGGATTGAACGTGAGCGACTGCGTGTCACGGTGATGAAAGAGCGTCAGGAGATGGTCAATGAAGTACACGATACCATTGCGCAGACGCTGGCTTACGTCAGAATGCGGCTACCCTTGTTGAATGAGGCCATGTTGGCCCACGACGATCAGCGTTCACTCAAATATTTGACCGATGTCAAGAAAGGCGTGGGCGAGGTGCATGACAAATTGCGCGAAGTCATGACCTATTTCCGCACCCGCATGGATCCTTTGGGCTTGTTGCACGCATTGCAGGGAGTCGCGGATGGATATTTTGACCGTGTTGGTATCTCACTGGAAATCAGGAACTCGGCGCACAGCCTGAACCTGACCGACGAACAGGAGGTGCAGGTGTTCTACATTGTTCAGGAAGCGTTGGCCAATATTGCGAAGCACTCTATGGCACGGCGGGCCATTGTGTCCATCGCCAGGGACCCGCAGCAACTGGAGTTCCGGATTGAAGACGACGGATTGGGTATGGATGATCCGTCCGTGTCGACTCTCGTTACGCTGGCCAAAGGATTGGCACCTTCAAATCATTTTGGATTGGAAATTATGCAGAGTCGTGCCAAACGCCTGGGCGGCAGTCTTGTCGTGGGGCCCAATGACGGTGGTGGAACCCGGGTGCGCCTGTTGCTGCCTGTGGCGGCGACCCAGCAGGGAGTTGGCGGCCCATGACTCCAAAAACTCGGGTCATGCTGGTGGATGACCATGCACTGTGCCGCAGCGGCTTGACGGAGTTGCTGGAGCATAGAGGCAACATGGATGTGGTAGTTGCCACGGGCGATCCCGCTTTGGTCGTGCCATTGTTGCGGGAGCACCAGCCGGATCTGATGGTGCTGGATTTGCGCCTGTCCAAGGTCGATGGCCTCAGTGTGCTGCGCATGGTCCGCAACGAAGGGTGCGAAACCCCGGTCGTGATCCTGACCATGAGTGACAGCGAAGACGACATGGCCGCTGCGCTGCGCGCTGGGGTGCGCGGCTATTTGCTCAAGGACATGGAACCCGAAGAAGTGATCGATGCCATTGGGCGCGCGGCCCGTGGCGAGATGGTGGTGGCCTCGGCCATGACGCTCAAGCTGGCGCTGATACTCCAATCGGGCCCCAAAGTGTCGGTTATGGGCGATCTCGTGGCAACGCTAACCGAACGCGAGCGGGAGGTGCTGAACCACGTGGCGCGTGGCTGCAGCAACAAGGTGATTGCCAAGGCGTTGGACATCAGCCACAACACCGTCAAACTGCATGTGCGCCACATCATGGACAAGCTCAATCTGCACTCCCGGGTGGAGGCCGCCGTATTTGCTTTCGAGTATGGCAGCTCGCCGGAAGGCGTGAAGGCGGCCAGTGAGGGCGCGCACAAAGTCAAGGACTGACGGCCACCGCCTGGCGGCGCCGTTTTTTGGGTGCGACGTCCTGTGGCATGACGGCCGGTGTGGCGGGTGTGAACCACGCTAGCGAATCGTGTAGCTTGACGACATCGCCGATCAGGGTCAGACAAGGGGATTTCAAGCCCGCTTTCGCCACACGCTCAGGCATGTCTGCCAAGGTGCCGGTAACCACTTTCTGGGTGGCAATGCTGCCGTCCTGCACTACCGCGATGGGCAGGTTCGCAGGAGCCCCGTGCAGCATCATCTGGCGGCAAATTTCCGGCAAGCCTCCCAGGCCCATGTAGATCACCACGGTTTGACGGGGCCGCACCAGGTTGGGCCAGTCCAGATCGGCGGTGCCGTCCTTGAGGTGACCCGTCACAAACAGGCAGCTCTGGGCATAGTCGCGGTGGGTCAGCGGAATGCCCGCATAGCTGGATACGCCTGACGCGGCCGTCACGCCGGGCACCACCTCAAACGCAACACCCTGGGCTGCCAGGGTCTGCAACTCCTCGCCACCGCGCCCGAAGATGAAAGGGTCTCCGCCTTTGAGCCGCACGACCTGTTTGCCCTCTTGGGCGAGTTTGACGAGCAGGGCATTGATCTGCTCCTGGCGCATGGTGTGTTCATTGCGGCGCTTGCCCGCGTAAATGCGTTCTGCAGCAGGCGACACAAAGTCCAGCACCGCGCTGGAAACCAGATGGTCATAGACAACGACATCGGCCTTTTCCAGCAGGCGCACGGCACGCAGTGTCAACAGCTCGGGGTCGCCAGGGCCTGCGCCCACCAGATAGACTTTTCCGTCCAGGGGTATCGGTTTCATGACATCGGCTTTCAATGGGAACGACCTTTGGAGGCGCAGCCGCCACTGCCGCAGCCGGTGCTGCTGCAACCCCCGGATGCCGCTGGTTCGGTGGCGCATGGTGACCCGCTGCCTTCGCTGAAAATGAAATTGAACTCACCGGGCGTCAGTTCAACAAAGTCCAACACCGTGTCAAAGAGCAGCTCCTGGGACTCGCCGCCGATGACTACGGCAATGCCACCCAGATCGAGTCGCATGTCTTCGTCTTTGGGCTCGTCAAAACCCATGCCGTATTGCAGGGATCCGTCGGGATCGACTTTTGCGGCAATGCGCAGGGCCAGCTCGGTGGCGCCGCTGGCGCTGGCGGCCTGTTGAATCTGCTGGGCAGCAGCGGGGGTTAGTGAAAACATACAGAACTCCTCGCGTGAATCAATGTTCACCTTTGGTTTTTAAAAGACCGGCCAACCGGTTACCCTGCTTTTGCGGGCCGCCGATGGGAAACAGGGTGTGAAGGTGGTGGTTGTTGCCATGTTCCGGGCCCCACGCCTTGGTGAAATGCCAGATCATGGCGCGTACTTGCGCCTGCACCCGGTGCTCTTCGAAATATGCCCGCAAAAATGCGATGACCTGCCAGTGCGCTTCGGTCAGTTCCAGGTTCTCCGCCTCGGCTTGAGCGCGGGCGAAGTCCTCCGTCCAATCGTCAATATTCTTCAAATAGCCTTCGACATCGGTCACCACGGCGCAACCGTTGACAAGCACCGTTCGTACCGGTGCAGCGGTCGGCTGTTCTTGCACCACTTTTCTGGCGCGAACAAAGGCAACAAACTGATTCGCCCAGTCTGATCCAGCCCTGTTGCGAAGATGGGCGTAGGAGGCGACAACGTTGCGGTACACAATGCCATCGCGTTGGCCGTCCACACCATGGCCACGCAGCACGCGGTAGGCAAATGTCAGGTCGGGCGCCATGTTTTCCAGGCTGGAGTAATGGAATTCGTGGCCCCGTACCGTGGCCGTGTCAGTGCCCGCAAGGGCGGACCAGGGTGCATCGCCCGTGGTTTTCAGCTCCACGTAGCCTCGCCCCACGGGGCGCTCATGCATCACCACGTCGGCGGGAATGGCCCCCACCATGTCGTAAACCTGGTCCTTCCAGCGCAGCGTGCGCGCCAGGTACATGAGTCCGCCGCATTCGGCGTAGACCGGCAGGTCCGATTCAATGGCGGCGCGAATGCTGCTGCGCAAGGCGCTATTGGCTTGCAACTCCGGCATGAACAGTTCGGGAAAACCACCGCCAATGAACAAACCGTCCAGCTCGGGCAGGCAGGTGTCCTGCAATGTGTCGACAGGGACGATCACTGCGCCGGCCTGTTTCAGAGCCAGGAGGTCATCGGGGTAGTAAAAACCAAAGGCCTTGTCGCGTGCCACACCGATGCGAACGCCTGGCTTGAGATCCGTCCCGGCAGGCACGCTGGTCAATGGCGGCGGCTGCGGGACTGGTGCAGACGGAAGTGGCGCGGCGCTTTGTGCCAGTTGCCGAACGCGGGACAAATCGACCTGCTGTGCAATCAACTCGCCCATGGCACGCACACGTTGGGCGGCGTCATCGAGTTCATGGTTGGGCATCAACCCGAGATGGCGTTCGACCAGGGCCAGACGCGGGTCATGGGCAATGGCACCCAGCACGGGTACATCGGTGTAGTGCTCGATTACCGCGCGCAGCTTGGATTCGTGGCGCACGCCGCCTAGCTGGTTCAGTATGACTCCCGCAATGCGAATGCGCGAGTCAAACGCCTGGTAGCCCAAAATCAGGGGTGCAATGCCGCGTGTCATGCCGCGCGCATCCAGCACCAGCACCACGGGCAGGTCCAGCAGCTGTGCCAGTGCCGCATTGCTGTTGCTGCCGTCCAGTGCCAGCCCGTCGTACAGGCCCTTGTTGCCTTCCACGATGCTGATGTCAGCCGTTGCTGCGTGGCGTGCAAAGCAGGCGGTGATCTGCTCCGGTGTCATCAAATAGGGGTCGAGGTTGAAGCAGTCGCGCCCGCTGGCTTGACCCAGCCACATGGGGTCGATGTAGTCCGGCCCCTTTTTGAAGGGCTGCACCACCAACCCTTGAGCGGACAATGCCGCACACAAGCCCACTGTAATGGTGGTCTTGCCGGAAGACTTGTGCGCTGCCGAAATCAGAAGGCGCGACATGCAGGCGTTGCCTCAGGCGGAAGCCGCAGCAAGGGCTGCGGCATGGTGTTGCATGGCCTCGTCGTCCAGGCGCTCAGGCAGAAAGCCCATGACCTTGAGCGCCACCATGACGATGATTCCCACGATGGCGATACCGCCAAAGCCCAGCAGCCACTCCGGAAGGCTGGGTGAATAGGTGTTGATCACGCCGTCCGAAAAGCTGCTGCTGACCTGGTGACCCGGAAAAATGACCAGCGGGAAAGCTTGCCCGCCAATGATGGTGACATACATCTGCGCAAAGCCCCCGCCCACCACCAGCGCCGCGCACGCCGCGATGCGACGTCGCATCTGCCCAATGCGTGGGTGCAGCAACAAAACCAGGGGCAGCACGCCGCCCAGGAGTACGGGCCCGAGCCAAAACAGCAGCGTGTAAATGCCGCCATCCATCAGGATGAAGCGGTCAAAAGCATGGTGCCGGGTGAAGTACAGATTGGTCAGGTAATAGACGGTCACAAAATAGAGACCCGCCGAAATGAAAATCACCTGCAGGCGCGCAAACTTGGCCATCAATGCATCGCCCAAAGGGCGACCACTGCCATTGCTGGCCAGCATCAGCACCAGCAGGAATACCGCCAAGCCGTAGCTGAACGACAGCGCAATGAATAGCGGGGCCAGCAGTGCGGAGTCATATGCCTGCCTGGCCACCAGGAAACCAAAAATGGAACCGGTTCCCGTGGTCAGTGCCATGCGCCAGACGAAGGCAAAAAGACCCGCCACGGGCGTGAAGCGGTTCATCCGGCGTTCCATCATGGTCCACAGGTAAACGATGACAAAGCCCATGAATCCGGAGTAGAGGAAAATATTGAGCGCAAAGATGGACTTGAAGTTGTAATACGTCATGGCCACGATCAGCCGGTCGGGTCGACCCAGGTCCAGCATCAACACGGTCAGACCACCCAATAGCAGCGCGATGGCCAGCAGCCCGGACAACGGGGCCAGCGGTTTGTAGTCAGTTTTGCCAAACACCGACGCCATGGACGCCACGTTCAATGCGCCCGATGCAGCCACCACCAGAAACACGGCAAATACATGGGGCAAGCCCCACACAATCTGGTTGTTCATGCCGGTCACGATATGGCCGTTGTGCTCCATGAACCACACCGCGGCCAGGCCAACGAGTGCGACCAGTGCCATGCCACCCATCAGGAGGTAGTAGCCGGGGCTTGTGCCCTGCAACGGACGCAGTTCGATTTTCATGGATCAGGGTCCTTTCGCTTCAAATGCCGAGGTAACGCACACCGGTGTCGAGATTCAGGTTTTCCCGAATCTGACGGCTGGGGTAGCTGGCAATCCGTTTGGAGATATCGCTCTGCGGGTTGTTGAGATCCCCAAACAGAATGGCCTCATGCCCGGCGCTGGCGCAGGCGCTCACGCAGGCGGGCATTTCGCCCTTGTCCACCTTGTGTACACACATCGTGCAGGCTTCTACCGTGCCCATGCCACGGGGGACATCGGATTTTTGGTTGTGTTGGGGTTCGTGCACGAAAGAGCGCGCCTTGTACGGGCAGGCCATCATGCAGTAGCGGCATCCGATGCAGGTGTGTTTGTCCACCAGCACGATGCCATCGGCGCGCTTGAAGGACGCACCGGTGGGGCATACGTCGACGCAGGGCGGCTCGGCGCAATGCTGGCACATCATGGGCAGGGACTGGGTCTTGCCGGTGCGCACTTCCTTGATTTCGATCTTGCGAATCCACTGCGAATCGGTAGCTTTGGTACCGCCAGAAAGCCCGTTCTCGGTGTTGCACGCCGTCACACAATCCGTGCAGCCGCTGGCGCACTTGGTGCTGTCGATCAGCATGCCCCAGCGAACTTTGCTGCTGGCGCCGGGGCTGGGTGTTCCCGTAGCGGGGGCGGCCTGGGCAATCTCGATGAGCCGTACCCCGGGCGCAATCAGAATGCCCGCGATACCGGCTGCGGCAACGGCCATAAAACCACGGCGACTGGATTTCGTGTCACCCGCGTCTTTGGATGGTGAGCTAGGGTCTGGCGTCATGGCTTGACCTGTGGTTTGTTGGTATGGCACTCGAAACAGTCGATTTTTACGGCTGCATAGTTGTGGCAACTTTGACAAAAATTGGTATCCGACGCGGCAACGCTGTCGGTGGTCTTGCTGGCATGGCAATCAATACAGGTCTTCAGGCTGTATTTACCCGTGCGGATGCCACCCCGCAGCGTGTCATCCCGCTGGTGCTTGAGCAGCTTCATGTGGTTGCGCCGCATGAAGGCGGTGTCCTCCACGCATTGGCCACCACGGGCACTTTCCACCACCGGTTGCGGCACGCGTGAGGCCGCTGCATCGCCCGCATGGACAGCCCCGCCGATCAAAAAACCAAGCAGGAAGACCAGGGCGCCAAATCGGGGAGCCATCAATCCCCCAGACCCATCTGGATGTACCCGGTGGGGCAGACCTCGGCACAGATATGGCAGCCAATACACTTGCTGTAGTCGGTGTCGACGTAGCGCCCCGTCGTGGCTTTGACCTTGGGCACCTTGAATACGGCAACCTGGGGGCAATAGACCACGCAGTTGTCGCACTCGAAGCACTGGCCGCAGCTCATGCAGCGCTTGGCTTCGGCAACGGCCTGGGCTTCCAGCAGGGGCTGCAAACGCTCTTCAAAATTGTCCAATGCCTGTTCAGCCGTCAATGAGGTGATGGCACGCCGGTTGCGGCTCACAAACGGAAAGTGCCCCAGGAACAACTCTTTGTGCGAAATGACATACCGGTCAGAGCGGTTGTCAAAATTGTGGATGGCGGCCGTGTTTTTGTCGGTGCCGCGAATCGGTTCGTGCACTTCGCTGAAGGTGTAGCCCTTCTCCAGCATCTTGCGCTTCAGATCGAAAGCATGCACGTCAATTTTGGGGCGTTTTTCCAGCGCTTCGTTTTGCAGGAAGCGGTCAATCCCGTCTGCTGCAATGGCCCCGTGTCCGATGGCGGTGGTCAGCAAATGCGGGCGCACCACGTCGCCGCCCACAAAGAAGCCCGCTTGCCCTTGCACCTGGTAGTTCTTGTCGCTGTTGATGGCGCCCTTGCCGTTGTTGAATTCCTCCAGGCCGGTGAAATCCACCGCTTGCCCGATGGCCGAGACGATCAGGTCTGCAGGAATGTCTTCTTCCGTGCCTTCAATGTTTTTGATCTCCAGGCGCCCGCCCACCAGCTTGGCTTCGCAGCGCATGATGCGCAGTGCGGTGGCCCGTCCGTCGGGTCCGCGTACCACGCACACCGGCGCCATGCCACCCAGAATGGTGATGCCTTCCGACAGGGCGTGCTCGACCTCGTGCCTGGTGGCCTGCATCTTGTCGATGGCAAAAATCGTGGTCAGTGTGACCTCGGCGCCCTGGCGAACGGAAGCTTCCGCGACATCGTGCGCCACATGGCCGGCAATGGCGTGCTCGGGGCGGTCCGACTCGTTGATCTTGTCGATGTGGCCCAGGCGGCGTGCCACGGTCGCCACGTCAATGGAGGTGTCACCCCCGCCGACGACCACCACCCGTTTGCCGACGTGGCGCAAGCGCCCGTCATTGAACGCCTTGAGGAAGGAGGTGGCGGTGACGCAGTTGGGTGCGTCGGCACCCTCAACCGGCAGGGCCCGGCCAGCCTGTGCGCCCAGGCCCAGGAATACGGCATCAAATTCTTCGCGAATCTGTGCCATGGTGATGTCGGTGCCGATGCGGCAATTCATGCGGGTTTTGACGCCCAAGTCGATGATGCGCTGGATCTCGGCGTCCAGTATGTCGCGCGGCGTGCGGAATCCGGGAATACCATAGCGCATCATGCCGCCGAGTTCGGCGCGCTCGTCAAACAGCGTGACGGCGTGTCCCTTGAGTGCCAACTGGTACGCCGCCGACAGTCCGGCAGGGCCACCACCGATCACGGCGACTGTCTTGCCAGAGGCGGTCGCGGGCTTGGTGTAGGCAAGACCTTTTGCAATCGCATAGTCGCCCAGAAAGTGCTCGACGGAGTTGATGCCGACAAAGTCTTCCACCTGGTTGCGGTTGCAGCCCGATTCACAGGGCGCCGGACACACGCGCCCCATGACCGATGGAAACGGATTGGCTTCGGTCAGGCGGCGAAACGCGTACTCTTGCCACACCATTCCAGCGGGTGGCTTCTCGATGCCGCGCACGATGTTGAGGTAGCCGCGAATGTCTTCACCGGCCGGGCAACTGCCCTGGCAGGGCGGGGTGCTTTGAACGTAGGTGGGACATTTGTGCGAGTGCCCGGCATCAAAAATGTCTTTCTGAAAGGACTTGACCTTGCTGTCACCATCCTTGTAACGGCGAAAGGTCAGGGGTTTGACGGTATCAGGGATAGTAGGAGCAGACATGGGGGTCTCCGAATAATGATTTTGTTGGCGGTGCGCGGCCAGTGGAACTATTTGTCGCCCAGGCGAATCGCCTTGCTGACCAACTGGTGGACACCGCCCACCATGCCCATGTTGAAGCCGTAATAGGGCAGTACCTTGGTGAACTGGGCTTTGCAAATGGCGCAGATCGTGGCCATGAAATTCACGCCGTGGTCATCCACCACGTGTTTCAATGCTTCCATGCGGGGCAGGGCGCCCTTGACGCGCAGCTCCATCAGATCGTCGGTCAACAAGCCGCCGCCACCACCGCAGCAGAAGGTGCTTTCGTGGATGGTTTGGGGCGCCATGTCATGGAAATGGTTGGCCACCGAGGTAATGATGCGACGGGGAATGACAAACTGCCCGCCCGGCATACTGCCCATGCGCGAGGCGCGTGCCACGTTGCAGGAGTCATGGAAGGTAATGATGCGGCTGTCGTTCGCCTCTTTGTCAAATTGCAGGGCGCCGCGCTGAATCAGATCGTCGGTGACTTCGCAGATGTGCTGGGGCACCGGGTAGCGCGGATCGAGATAGTCGAAGGGGCCAATCAGCGTATTCCAGAAGCTGTAGGCCACACGCCAGGCATGACCGCATTCGCCCACCACAATGCGTTTGACACCCAGCTCCAGTGCGGCTTCACGTACCCGCATGGAGATGTTGCGCATCTGCTCGTAGTTGCCAATGAACATGCCGAAATTGCCGGCTTCCGAGGCGTGCGAACTCAGCGTCCAGCTGATGCCGGCCGCGTGGAATACCTTGGCATAGCCGATCAGGCTTTCCACGTGCGGCTCCGAGAAGAAGTCGGCCGACGGTGTGATCAGCAGGACCTCGGCCCCTTTAACGTCGAGCGGGAATTTGATATCGAGGCCGGTCTCGTCCTTGGTGTCTTCTTCCAGGCCTTCCAGCGTGTTCTCCAGCGCCGGCCCGGGGATGCCCAGGTTGTTGCCGATGCGGTGCACCTTGCCGATGATTTCGTTCGAGTATTTTTGCCCCATGCCGATGGAGTCCATGATCTCGCGGGCCGCCATGGTGACTTCGGCCGTATCAATGCCGTAGGGGCAGAAAACCGAGCAGCGGCGGCATTCGGAGCACTGGTTGAAGTAGCTGTACCACTCGTCCAGCACTTCGCGTGTCAGGTCCACCGCGCCCACCAGTTTGGGGAAATACTTGCCCGCAAAAGTAAAGTAGCGGCGGTAGACCTTGCGCATCAGGTCCTGGCGTGCCACGGGCATGTTCTTCGGGTCGCCCGTGCCCAGGAAGTAGTGGCATTTGTCAGAGCAGGCCCCGCAATGCACGCAGGCGTCCATGTAGACCTGGAGCGAGCGGTATTTGCCCAGCAACTCGCCCATCTTGGCAATGGCCTTGGCCTGCCAGTCTTCGACCAGGGTCTCCGGAAATCCCAGTGCCTTTTGGATGGGCGCGGACGCCACAAAAGGCTTGAGGTGGGACATGCTCCCCACTTGCACCAGGGGGATGACCGGGTAGCTTTTGAGCTTGGGGGTTTCGAACGCTGCGGTGGCCATGGTGGGTGTGTAGGTTCAGGGACGCTTGTCCAATGCGGCCGCCCATGCCGATACGTGTCGCACTTCGCGGGCGTTGTCGGCCTGGTTGCGGGTGGGGCTGAAGAACAGGCCGGGGGCGTGCAATAACTTGCTGATGGGGAAAATGATCATGAGCAGTGCCACCAATGCCAAATGCACCAGAAGCACCGGGTCTGCTGGCAGGCTCTGCCAGTCAAGCCGCATCAGCCCCAGGATGAAAATCTTCACTGCGACGATATCGGTGTGGGCTACAAAGCGCATGCCAAGGCCGGTGAGCCCGATGGCCAACAGCAATGCCAGCATCAGATGGTCTGACGGGGTGGAGATGTAGCGCACCCGGTCCACCAGCCAGCGCCGTGCCCACAAGCCGCCAAGGCATGCAACCATGGCAAAACCGGCGTAGGTACCGAAGGGTTGAACCAACACGACGGGCAGCCAAACCGGCTCCTGAAAGTAGCGCAGGTGGCGCAACACCACCAATAGCAGCGCCATATGAAAGGTCCAGCCAAAAATCCACGTCCATTTGCTGGACTTGAACAGGCTTTCGAAAAAAACCACTTCGCGTGCCATGCGCCAGCGCACACCGGCCATGGTGGTCGGTGCCGGTGTAGTGGGAATCTTCAGCGGCGCCGGAGTTCTGGCGTAACTGCGAATCTTCAGGCCCAGGCCGATGACGAACACGCCCGTGGCCAGGTAGAACAATGCCGAATAGAGAATGGTCAGCAGCGACATCGTCAGACCTGATCAGGCGGCTTAGATGCAACCGGTGGGCTTGGGCAGGCCCGCGATTTTGCAGGCCTGCTTGGCAGGACCATAGGGGAACAGGTCGTACAGGTATTTGCTGTTGCCTTTTTCCTCGCCGAACTGCTTGCCGATGGCCTTGGTCAGCACGCGCACAGCGGGAGCAATCTGGTACTCGTTGTAGTACTCGCGCAAAAAGTTGATGACTTCCCAGTGGTTGTCGCTGAGCGGTACTTTCTCTTCTTCTGCGAGATACACAGCGGCCTCAGGGGTCCATTCAGCGAGATTGAGCAAGTAGCCCTCTTCGTCGGTTTCGTAGGTCGTGCCATTGATTTCAAAGCTCATCTTTATCTCCAGTAATTAAGTAATTCAAGTCACAACCATGAGTGGGATGTATGGTGTTCCACGGTCAGATCCACAAAGCCGCCGTAGTCGACCAGCGTCACGCCGTCGATCAGCTTCGCTGTTACGCCGCGGGCGTCCATGTCGGGTTGCAGTGCATAGACCTTCAGCGTGGCGCAGCAGGCGCGTATGCGGTCTTCGGTCGCGCTACCCACCGTGGCGGCGTAAATGCCGTCTTCGATGAGCAGCAGCGCGTTGCCAGGCTGGGCCATGCGCAGACAGGTGTCCAGCGTGCTGGTCTGAAAGGGGGATTTATTGACGATATGCAACATGGGGGTTTGTCCTTAAAAGCTCAGGATCACGTCCTGTTGCGCCATCAACTGGCCCATTTTCTGGGCGTCCAGCACCTCCACGGGCACCAGCAGGTCTTTCTCGGTCAAGCCGCGCTGCGTTAGCGAGGCCTGGTCCACATAGAGTTTTTCCACGTCGTAGCCGTCCAGCGCGCGGTAGCTGGGGGAGAAGTTCTTGATGCCAATACCCTTGGTCTGCTGGCCCTTGACCAATTCATAGACGCCGTCGTCGATGAAGACCAGGCTCACATCCTGGTCGAAGGTGGCGGTGATCAAAACCACCTCCAGGCTTTCCAGGGCATAGATGGTTCCGTAGGGGGCCTTGCGGTTCACAAACATGAATTTCTTCACTTTGGGGCCGCCGGCCGGTGCTGCTTGTTGTTCGCTCATGGAATGTCTCTTCTAGGGGCTATCAATCGCCAAACGTGATCAGGCGGTCTGCCTTGATCCCGCTGTCCACCAACTGGCCCAGACCGGAAATGCGAAAACCGGGGGCCAGCACTTCGTCCTTGATGCCGCGGCGCAAGGCGGCCGCCACGCACACCACCAAGTCCACTTTGTGGTCTGCCGCCAGGGCCGACCAGCGGTTCACCACATGGCGGTCGTCCTGTGGCGGCTCGGTGAGGCGGGTCGCGTTGTTGACGCCGTCGTGGTAGAAAAATACGCGCTGTATCTCGTGGCCCTTGGCCAAAGCGGCCACCACGAACTGGTAGGCACTGTCCGATGCCTGGTGCGTGTAGGGCCCTTCACTGACGAGTAGTCCGAATTTCATAATTTTTCTCAGAAGCGGATGTGGGTCGACGCGTTCAGGCTGGAGCGCGAACCGCGCCAGTCGTCAATCAGGTACTTGGTGAAGGGCAGGTCGCACTTCTCGAAGAATGCGGGCCAGCCGATGCGCTCGATCCAGTCGGACACCCGCTCCCAAGAGCGTGCGTCTTCCTTGTAGGTGTACAAAATCTTCTTGACCATGGCCGACACTTCGGGCCAGCGTGGCGGGTTGTTGGGCAGGCCCGAGGCCACCATCTTCATGAAGGTCGGCTTGCCACGGGCATTGGAGTTCTTGCCGCCCACCCAGATCGCCAGCTTGCTGTGTTCGGGGTCATTGATCTGCATGGGGGGGCAGGGTGGGTAGCAGGCGCCGCAGCACATGCATTTGGTTTCGTCAATTTCCAGCGATGGCTTGCCGTTGACCATGGCGGGCCGGATGGCGGCCACCGGGCAGCGCGCGACCACGGTGGGGCGCTCGCACATATTGGCCACCAGGTCATGGTTGATCTTGGGTGGCTTGGTGTGCTGGATGATGATGGCAATGTCCGCCTGGCCACCGCAATTGATCTCGCAGCAGGAAGTGGACAGGTGAACCCGGTTGGGCATTTCTTCCTGGATGAACTCGGCATGCAGGTCGTCCATCAGGGCCTTGACCGCGCCCGAGGCGTCGGTGCCGGGAATGTCGCAGTGCAGCCAGCCCTGGGTGTGGGCAATGGCCGACACCGAGTTGCCGGTGCCGCCGACCGGAAAGCCGTTGCTGGTCAGTGACTCAATCAGCGGCGCGACTTTGGCCTGGTCCGACACCATGTATTCGATGTTGGAGCGGATTGTGAAGCGCACATGTCCATCGGCATAGGTGTCCGCAATGTCACACAGCTTGCGAATGGTATACAGGTCCATTTGCCGCTGTGTGCCAGCGCGCACGGTCCAGATCTCATCGCCGGTGTGCGACACGTGGTGCAGTACACCGGGGCGTGGGCGGTCGTGGTATTTCCAGTTGGCGTAGTTCTTGTGCATCAGGGGATGCAGGTACTGCTTGTTGTCGGGTACGCCGCTCTCAATGGGGGTGCGCATGGTTGCCATGGTTGTCTTCCTGTGTTTGGGTGTTTCAGGCTGCCGCTTTGCGGGCATTGATCTTGGCGACTTCCTCGTCCCAGCCATCGGTACGCACATAAGGATTGGTGCGGGGTGTTGACACCATGTTGGGGTCGATTTCCAGGCCAATGCCTTCGAGGAAATTGATCAGGCCGATGCGCTCGATCATCTCGCCGGTGCGCTCATGCTCCAGCGCGTTTTCAGCGAAGAAGTCGATGGACTTTTGCGCCAGCTCCACCAGCGCCTGGTAGTCCTCGTCGGTCTTCATGGGCATGAAGGGCGTGACCACGGTGCCCATCAGGTCGCCAATCTTGAGCGTGCGCTTGCCGCCCATCAGCACCGTGACACCCTTGTCGGTTCCGGTTGCCAGGGCTCCGGTCATGACGTTGATGCAGTGCATGCAGCGCACGCAGTTACTGTTGTCAATCTCCAGCGACTGGGTGTCGTTGATCGCGACGCTGGTAATCTTTGCGCCCTTGGATACATCCTTCGTCTCCTTGAGCATGATCGCCTTGGTGGGGCAGCGGCTGACCACGTCGTTGACCAGCTCGGTCATGCCATGCTTGGCGAACCACTTGCGCGCCAGCGGCTCGTCGGTGCGCATGTTGTCGCGCCAGGTTCCGATGACCGCCATGTCGGCACGCTGGATGGAGTTCATGCAGTCATTGGGGCAGCCCGAAAACTTGAACTTGAACTTGTACGGCAGGGCGGGGCGGTGCATGTCGTCCAGGAAGGTATTGACCACCTGGCGGTGCGCACGCGCTTCGTCAAAGCAGGACTGTTCGCAGCGTGCTGCGCCAACGCAGGACATGCTGGTACGCACGGCCGGACCGGCGCCACCGAGGTCAAAGCCGAGTTCGTTGAGTTCGTCGAACGCACCCTGCACATTGGCCGTGCTGGCACCCTGGAACATGATGTCGCCGGACTGGCCGTGAAAGGCAATCAGGCCTGAGCCGTGCTTTTCCCAGATGTCGCACATTTTGCGCAGCACATCGGTGTTGTAGTGCATGCCCGCCGGGGGCTGGATGCGCAAGGTGTGGAATTCCTTGGACGCCGGGAACATCTCGGCCACTTCGGAAAAGCGGGGAATCACGCCGCCGCCATAGCCAAATACGCCGACCGTGCCGCCCTTCCAGTAGCCCTTGCGGGTTTTGTAGGAGTGCTCCAGCTGACCCATCAGGTCGGTCATGTACTCGCTGTCTTTGGCCAGACGCTTCAGGCCAGTGACAAAGCTGGGCCACGGACCGGCCTCTAGCTGGTCAAGCATGGGGGTGTCGTGTTGTTTCTTGCTCATCGTGTGTCTCCTGTCAGCGCGCTTTTGCTAGCGCAGCGATCGGTCGTAGGTGCTGTTTGTGGGTTGAATCGTACGGGTCCAGGCTCGCTGTAGCTATCACCCTCGTTGAGTATTGGGTGCTACCCATTTGGGCTATACGCCCCCACCCGTCCCGGTGATAGACGGCAGTGCGGGTCATTGCGCCCAATAGCGGTACCAACCAATACCTACCATGGCAATCGTTACCCCCCTTGAAAAGCTGACCATTCCGCTGGGTGGACAGGTCATCGAATTGCAGCAGCTGGACTACGAAGCCGGAGGCATGAGCCTGCTGCGCACGCGCATACGCGAAAAAAGCCGTTTCACGGTGTTTGAAATCGACCCGGGATCGGCGCGTCTGTGGGGAGAGGCATTGTTGCGCTGGGCACAGACACAGGACCCCCAGTGATGCTGCCGACTGCAACCCGGGATGCGATGGTGGAAGCGGTTTTTCCGCTGGAGGGAAAAGCCTTGCCGCGTGACCATGCGCAGGCACTGCAGCACGCGCTGGCCGAACAGTTGCCCTGGCTGCGCACCGATGCCGGAGCGGGTATCCACCCTTTGAAACTGGTGTTTGGACCCGAGAGTCTGGCGCTTCTGTCCCAGCGCACACGCCTGATTTTGCGCGTCAACGCCAACCGGCTGGATGCGCTGATGGCCCTGAGCGGCCTGCGTCTTGAGGTGGCTGGCCACACACTGCGGCTGGGTGGCGTGCACCTGCGCGCGTTGCAGCCGCTTGCCACGGTGTATGCCTACCGGGTCGCGGCAGCCAGTGCCGATGAATCACGTTTTATGGAAACCATTGAAGCCGAGTTGGCAGGGCTGGCCATAGCCGGCGAGCGGGTGTGCGGCAAGCACCAGAGCCTGCTGGTGGCAGGGTGTGAAATAGACACATTCAGCTTGATGCTGCACGGGCTGGTTCCCGAGCAGTCCTTGCGCCTGCAGGAACACGGACTGGGGCCACACCGGCTGCTGGGCTGTGGGCTGTTTGTGCCCCACAAGTCGGCAGCCGCAGTGGGCAGCTAGATTTTTTCACTTGAACAAAGGAGCAAAAGCGATGATGTACAACGTCAACGGCGTGGAATTGGAGGCCGACGATCAGGGTTACCTGTTGGAGGCGGTGTTTGATGACGAGGCGGTGCGTGTGATTGCCGCCGCAGAAAACATCGCGTTGACCGATGCCCACTGGGAGGTGGTGAACTACCTGCGCGAGCAGTACCGCGAAGAGGGTGCCACGCCCAACTTTCGCGCCATGCTCAAGGGCATGGCAGAAATACGCCCGGAGGTGGACAGCAAATACCTGTACGACCTGTTCCCCATCGGACCGGCCAAACAAGGCCCCAAGGTTGCAGCGCTACCGCAACCTCTGGGCAAAGGTGGATATTGATGCCCCCATGCTTACCGGTTTGATATGGCCAAGATGAGGATCAAGAGCCAGTGGTTTCAGACTGGCACCGCCAAGACTCCGCAGCAAACGGCCAGCGCCATGGCGTTCATCACCTGGCGTGTGGCGCAGAACACGCTCAAGCAGATGCGCTCGGCTGACTTCAGCATTGAAGTCGGGCCGCAATACTTTGCGTTTACGCGGGAGGTCCTGGTGTTCCTGACCCAGGTGCTGGACCGCATGGCCTATGCGCGTATGGGGCCGGAGGGGCGTGCCGAATTTGTGACCGCGCTGGTGCGCCGGGTGGCCGAGATTTTGCAGGAGAACGAGGACACCTTGCTGGGCGTCCCGCCCGCCGGTGAGCCCAGCCACTTTGAGCGCTTCATCGACCTGTTCAATACCCTGTCAGACCATTACGCCGACTTTGGCTTTGATGCAAAAGGGCCGGATTTTGCGTTTGTGCGTTACCTGGGGCACCGGATCGAGACGCTGATGCCGCAAAAGGACCAACGCTGGGTGATCGACCAGATCATGGCCACCGAAGTGCCCGAGGCGCTGGAAATCCTGCAGAGCTCCATGAACGGAGTGCTGTCTACCGAGCCGCGCCCACGGCGCGTCGCCCGCGCCGGCGCAACCGGCGATTGAAAGCACCACGATGGACAACCCGTTTGACCTTGACAACCACGCCGCTTACCAGCATTGGCGTGACACCAAGCGTGCCTGCCATCCAAGGCGGGCAGAAGACCTGATCGTCGATGTCGCCGATCCGCGTCACCTGAGCCAGGCGGAGCGCGACCGTTTGCTGGCCCTGTGTGCGACCGCCAATATGGCCATCTACCGCAGCCCGGTGGTGGCGCAGGACAAAGCCATTCCGCGCCTGTTGGCTGCGCGACTGGGATTGCACCGGCTGGACGGCAATTGGCTGGCCGACGATGATGGCATTTCGCCGATTGCTGTTTCGGCCGGCGCGGGTGATCGCCCTGCATTCATCCCCTACACCAATCGTCCCATCAAGTGGCATACCGACGGGTATTACCACCCGCAGTCGCGCCAGATCCGGGCCATGGTCCTGCATTGCGTGCGCAGGGCCCAAACCGGTGGTGAGAGCGCGGTGATGGACCATGAGATGGCCTACATCGCCCTGCGTGAAGCCAACCCCGACTGGGTGCGTGCGCTGATGGAGCCAGACGCCATGACGATACCCGAGCGCGTGGATGAAGGCGGCGTGGCGCGCGCCGAGCAGAGCGGCCCGGTGTTCTCGGTCGACGCCACCAGCGGTGCGCTGCACATGCGCTACACCGCCCGCACGCGCAGCATCGTGTGGAAGGACGATGCGCCCACGCGCGCAGCCGTCGCCTATTTGGAGCAACTGCTGGCCAGTGATGCCAGTCCCGTGTTCCGGTTGACCTTGCAACCCGGCATGGGCCTGGTGTGCAACAACGTGCTGCACGACCGCTCGGCTTTTGTTGATGATCCGCAGCAGCCACGGCTGTTGTACCGGGCCCGCTATCTTGACCGTATTTCCGGGGAAATTTATGAAAAATCCGCCTATAGCCCCCGTGGAATGTGCGCAAGCAGCTATTAAATTGATAGCAACAATCTTATGACACACCAGTTGAGCGTTTGGCGTGCCGCCCAGTTGTTGGGCGTGGCGCGTGGGGTGTTGCAGCAGCAGGTGCGCGAGGGCGCACTGGTGCTGAACGACGGCCTGCTGTGCGCCGACGCCCTGCTGCGGCTGTACCCCGATGCGCAACTGGAGGAGTCTGGCCTGTTGGAGCGCGTCGCGCAAATCCGCGACGAAGCGTTCGGCAAACGGGTGCGCGAACGCATGCTGCCCAGCCAGGAAGTGCTGGCACAACGCCTGTTTGCGCAAACCCAGGAGCTGGCCGACGTGCGAAAACATTTGCAGCGCTACCACGGCCTGGTCATTGAACTGCAAAAGCGTGCGCGTGCACGCGTTCTGGAGCACCCGGGAGACAGCGCGTGGCTGGACATGGAGCAACAAGTCACCCAAGGCCTGGCACAGGCGCTGGCCACGGAGTCGGTCAATTTGCTGGAAGTGATGGACGACATGCTAAAAATCATGACGGCGCAGGTAACCGTGCGGCCCAGCGGCCACGAATTTTTGGTTGAAGGGCATGCCAACCTGCTGCAGTCGGGCCTGCACTCCGGGCTGCGCCTGAACTACGGCTGCGGCAATGGCAGTTGTGGCATGTGCAAGGTGCGCGTGATTTCGGGCGAGGTGGCGCAGACCCAGCACTCCGACTACCAGCTGTCGGAAACGGAAAAGGCCCAGGGCTATACGCTGATGTGCTGCAACACCGCCGCCAGCAGTGAACTTACGCTGGAGCTGCTGGAGGCGTCCGGCCCCCAGGACATTCCCGAGCAGCAGATCGTGACCCACGTGCGCGCTGTCGCCGCTCTGGCCCCCAATACCCGCATGTTGCATTTGCAGACCCCCCGCACCCACCGCCTGCGCTTCCTGGCAGGGCAGTCGGTCCGGCTGGGCTGGACCATGCCAGGGCAGGGCGATGTGCATACCACCTACCCGGTGGCCAGTTGCCCATGCGACGACCGCAACCTGATCTTTTTTATTGCCCGGGACCCGGCCGATGCGCTGGCCCGGCATCTGTTCGCAGACGACATCAAGGCGGGCGAGGCCATCACGGTGCTGGGCCCCACCGGTGAATTTGTGCTGGCGGATGGACATCGGCCCCTGGTGTTCGCCGCCTGTGACGGCGGATTCGCTCCCATCAAGAGCCTGATCGAGCATGCCTTGTCGCTGGATGCGGCACCCTCACTCTCGCTGTTCTGGCTGGCCACGCGCAGCGATGGACATTTCTCCAGCAACCAGTGCCGGGCCTGGTCCGAGGCCCTGGACCAGTTTGAGTACGAGCTGGTGACGCATGCCGACACGGTGGTCGGAGCGCAGCAGATCGCGCAGGCCATGCGCGCCGACCTGTTTGATATTGACTGTGATTTTTACCTGGCCGGTCCGCCCGAATTTGTCAGCACCCTGCGCGATGAACTGCGTTCCGCTGGCGTTGCGCAGGCGCAGATATTTGCAGAAGTCCTGTAACACCATGCCAACCAACGATTTGGCGGTACCGGAGTGCGGGGGCGGGGAGTCCTTTGCGCTGATGGTGATGGGCCACAGCATGGCGCCCGAGTTTCTGGAGGGTGAAATCATCATCATCGAGCCCGAGGGCCTGGCCAAAGACGGTGCCTACGTGCTGGCCTGGCACAACGACGAGTGGACATTCCGGCAGCTGCTGCGCGCTGAAGCCGGCTGGATATTGCATCCGCTGAGTCCGGCGTTTGCCGATGTGCCCCTGGCTGACCTGTCGGGCGTGCGCGGCGTCATCATCCAGAAGGCGCTGCCAGGGCGCCGCCGCGCGTCCAAGTTTTACGTCTGACTATCTGTTCTCCAACACCGAAGGACGGCGCCATGCCCTATTACATCTACCGGGTAAAACCCTTTGCGCAGCTCGAAAAGCTGGCCGCGTTTGACGCCTTCAGCGAAGCCTCGGCACAGGCCAAGACCCTGCGCGCCACGCAGAGCGCCGGGACGCCGGGAAAAATCAAGGTGATGTTTGCCAACGACGAACTGCAGGCCGAAGACTTGCTGTGCCAGGTGCGCGATGCTCCACCCCGGGGTGATGAGTAAGGCCTCCCTCTGTTTGGAGACTGCCGCTGGTCCCATGGGGCCGTAGCAGCCGGAGACTGTGTGCCAAATAGGCCGCTAGCCCTCGTGGAATGTGCGTATATAGCTCACATTTTTGTAGCATAAGGCCCTGCAATTTCTCAGCGCGACTATCAGGGAATCGACTCTCTTGCGGTAGGGTTGACAGACGGCACCCAAAGCGGTCTTAGCGGCATTTGAAGTCACCGCCCAAAAGCGGGCATCCATGTGCCGACACCATCTTGCTGCCTGTACCAGCTCCAGACTCCACAACCTTTTGGCAGCCGTAAATGCTTGTGGCAATTCATGGATGTAGGGCCGAACTTGCAGAGATCGTTCAGGGATTCAGATATGACTACCTTTTTTTGAAATTAACAATAGTGCCTGGGTGACCATGTTCTGCGTGCCCAGAATGTGCTTACTGAGAAGTGAAACCGCCACATCGACGTTGCGAGCCAGAACACTCTTCAGAATACGACTGTGCTCATCATGCTTGCTGCGATCACCCTTTCTGTGGCATGCCGAGTAGCGGCGATAACGTTCAGAACTGTCGAAAAGCCCTGCTACAAGCTCAATTAGTAACGGCGACTTGCACGCAGAGTAGGTTGCCATGTGGAATGCGCGATGGCGATCTGACCAGTTGTTGTCTAGAGCAACGGGGTGGTCTCCCAGACGTTGCTCTACCAGTGAAAGTGAATGCGCAGCAGCAACCAACTTCGCCTCCCAGGCATCGTCACCCAAGGAAATTGATTCTTTTAAGGCTTCGCACTCAATCAGCAGTCGGACGCGGGTCAGGTCTGCGATGCCTTCGACGGTCAAAGGCGCGACCCGGAACCCTCGTTTATCCAGCGCTCTCACAAAGCCTTGTTCGGCCAAGCGACTGAGTGCTTCCCTGACCGGGCTGCTGCTGATGTCCAGTCTCTTGCTGAGGTCATCTACGCGCAATCGTTCCCCAGGCTCGAACTCGCACCGAACAATGGCGTGCTTCAAATCGCGATAGGCGCGCTCAGTGAGGGGCATCTCTGATTCAAGTACGGAATCCATTTTTGTGGTTCTGAGTGTCAACGCCCAAATCATACGTTACACACAAAGCTTTAGATCATGCGTAAGGGTTATTACTATGCTTTTTTAATGTTTTATGCATAAAAATATAAAACATGTATGGGTGACGACACCACTCATTTGATTACTCAGCAATAGGAGCCTTAATTGAAATTGATTTCTTACAAGTACGCTGGACGTGAGTCTTGGGGTGCCGTTGTGAATGACCAGGTCGTGGATCTGTCAGGTGTAACAGGGCTTTCCAGTCTCGCGGAATTTGTGGGAAGCCCGCAGTTCAGCAACCGTGATGCACTGGTGGCCAAACAGAAACCATTTGCGTCATTTTCAGCAGTGGAATTGCTGCCTGTCATTCCGAGGCCGGAAAAAATTGTTTGTGCGGTTCGTAACTATATGGACCACCACCATGAAGCAGTAAGCGCCGGCCTGAAGGTTGAGCTCTCTACGGAACCCCCCATCTTTTTGCGGGTGTGGCGATCACAGTGCGCTCACAACGCACCAATTGTTCGCCCCAAAGTTTCTGAGTCCTTGGACTGGGAGGGTGAACTGGCGGTTGTCATTGGCAAAGGCGGTCGGAACATCCCCGAAAGCGAAGCCTATGAGCACGTGGCTGGCTACTCCTGCTACAACGATGGCAGCGTGCGTGAGTGGCAATTCCACGCAAAACAGATTGCTGCCGGGAAAAACTTTGAATCTACAGGCGGATTTGGTCCTTGGCTGGTGACCGCCGATGAGATTGATCCTTCTCGCAATCTCAAACTTGAGGTGCGACTCAATGGAGAGATAGTGCAGTCTGGCGACACCGGTCAGATGATTTTCAGCACAGCAAAGCTGATCAGCTATGCCTCGACCATCTTCACTTTAGTTCCAGGTGACGTGATCATTACGGGCACACCGTCAGGCGTAGGTTTCTCACGCAAGCCACCGCGCTTCATGAAGGCCGGTGATGTCTGCGAAGTGGAGATCGAGGGCATTGGCCTTCTACGCAACCCAATCGTCGATCAAGTTTGATCTATACCGAACTGCATCCGAATTAAAGGATGTGGGTGCGCCTGAAAAATAAATAAGGAGAAAGAGATGCATCGCAGACACTTTTTAGCAAGCGGTGTTGCCGTGGCTGCCGCCATGGCAACGCCTGCATGGGCTCAAACATTTCCAGATCGCACCGTTCGGATATTGCAAGGATTTGCAGCGGGAGGAAATGCGGATGTAATTGCCCGACTCGTGGGCAATGAGATGTCAAAAAAGCTGGGGCAGGCTGTCATCGTTGAGGCACAAGCAGGAGCAGGTGGAACCCTTGCGGCGGGATCCGTTGCAAGAGCTAAGCCCGATGGCTACAACCTGTTGCTTGCCACCGGTGGACATGCTGTGGCCGGCGCTATCTATGGCAAGCTGTCATATCGAACCGTAGACGATTTCGAAATGATTTCGACCATCACGTTCTTCCCGTTCTTGCTCGTAGTGCGGGCGGACTCGAAATACCGAACTCTCAAGGACGTTCTTGCGGATGCAAAGGCAAATGCAGGCAGCATCGCGTTCGGCAGTGCAGGCGTCGGTTCAACGCACCACTTGGCAGGTGAGCTATTGGGGGTGATGGCCAAAACTGAGTTGCTGCATGTTCCCTACCGGGGTGACTCAGCATCAACTACAGCTTTGCTCGGTGGTGAGATCCCAATGACTATTGCACCACCAACCGCCGTGTTGCAAAACATCAGGGCGGGCAAACTCCGCGCGATTGCAGTCACCGGTGCGCAGCGCTGGGCACCATTGCCTGATGTTCCCACCGTTGCCGAGCAAGGCGTGGCCGGTTATGACGTGAGGTCATGGGCAGGTCTCTTGGCCCCAGCAGGTACGCCACGTCCTGTTATTGATCGCCTCAACTCGGAAGTGTCAAACGCCATAAAGCAGCCCAATGTGCGCACCAGCTTGGAAGAAATGGGTGGGGATGTACGAGGCAGTACTCCCGAAGAAATGAAGTCAATGGTCGCCAGCGAACTCGCCCGCTGGAGCCGCATTGTGTCTGAGCGAAACATCCCAAAGAGTGAGTAAACCATGTCCCTGATTGAAATCCGCAAACGCAGCCTGACTATTGAAACCACTTACCACGAGGGCGGTCCGATTGCAGAAAAGCCATTGAAATTGGCGGCAGCATGCGCAGTCATACGTAACCCCTACGCCGGTCGATATGAGGAAAATCTGCTGCCGTTCATGGCAGAACTCCGGACCCTGGGAACTATCCTTTCGCAAGAATTGGTAGACACCCTCGGCAAAGACAACGTAGAGGTTTACAGCAAAGCCGCGATAGTTGGTGTCAATGGCGAGCTAGAACACGGCGCAGTGTGGCATGAAGCAGGCGGATGGGCTATGCGTTCGGTGCTAGGAGAGCCCAAGGCCATGGTGCCTGCTGCCAAGGCGGTTGCGGCCACCGGCTATCGCCTGATGGTTCCATTGCACTACATACACGCGTCCTACGTTCGCAGCCACTACAACACCATGGAAATTGGAATTCAGGATGCCCCTAGACCAAATGAAATCTTGTTTGCTCTGGTGATGGGAACGGGAGGGCGAGTCCATCAGCGCCTAGGTGGATTGACGAAAGAGAAGGTATCTGTTCACGACGGTCAGAGGTAATCATGCGGGCCATTCAGATATTTCAGCCGGGTGGGCCAGAGGTTCTGATAAAAGTTGAGATTCCTACCCCCCAGCCGGCACCAGGAGAAATTCGCGTTAAGGCAGAGGCCATTGGGGTAGGACGCCCCGATGTACTGGTGCGCAAGGGCACCTATAAATGGATGCCACCGCTTCCAACTATTCCGGGCAGCGAACTTGCCGGAACAGTGGATGCGTGTGGGACTGGCGTACCGACGTCGGTCATGGGAAAGCGGGTACTGGTGAGCGCCCGCGAACTCACGGTGCGCGGTGGTTGTTACGCAGAGTACATCTGCGTTCCGGCTAATAGTGTTTTCGAGTTGCCGGATTCCATTAGTTCAGTTGATGCGATCAGTTTGCCAAATTTTCAACTTGCAAACGCACTTCTCAAAAGCAATGGCGAGTTGCCTGTCAAGGCTGTATTGATTCCAGGGGCAGCCGGGGGAGTGGCATCAGCGCTTACCCAAATAGCGCGATCGCGCGGATCCAGGGTCTTTGGCACAACATCCACTCCCGAAAAGGCGAGTTATGCGCTGAAAAATGGCGTAACCGACTTCGTGACGCGAGATCCTATCAAGCTTTCAACGGAGGTAATGGAGCGCACGGAAGGACGTGGGGTCGATCTGGCTTTTGATCATCTCGGCGGTGACTCAATCATTGCTTGCCTTAGGTCACTTGCACCGTTGGGGATGGTTGTCTCATACAACGTTGTCAAGGGGGCTCCATCCTCAGATGTGTTTCAAGAGATGCGATCTCTGCTGGGGCGAAGCCTTGCACTCCGGACTTTTTCGATGCATACCTTTGACCAGATACCGGAGGTTCGCAGATCGTTGATGCAGACCGCCATTCAACAAATGTCTAGCGGGCAGGTCAAAGCTGGCTCTGCTCAGTTACTTGCCTTCGAAGATATTCGCACTGCGCATGAGTTGCTCGATATGGGGACAAGTATCGGAAAAATCGTTATTCAACTTTGAGGACCATATGAACACTACCTATTCTCCAAATCTTGCGCATGTTGGTGTCTGCTGCATTGATATCGAAAGAATGACAAACTTCTATTCGGCTGTGTTTGGCTTACAACTTACAGACAAGGGGCCAGGCAAAACATTTCCATGCTTATTGGCGTTCATGAGCAGCAGTCCTGATCAGCACCATCAACTTGCTTTTTCGCAAAACCGGCCAGCCGGCTCAACAAGCACAGTCATGCAACTGTCGTTTAAGGTTCAAACCATCAACAACCTGCGCGAAGCACGCGAACGAGCGCTGAACAACGGGGCGACAAAGATGCGCAATCTCAACCATGGCAATGCGCTGTCCATCTACTTTATGGATCCCGAAGATAACCAGGTAGAGGTATATCTGGATACCCCCTGGTATGTGGCACAGCCCCATGGCGACCCACTTGACTTGAATGACCCAGACGAAAAAATTTGGGCCGACACCGAGAGGGTCGTGAAGGCGGATCCTACTTTCAAGCCTGTTCAAGATTGGTCAAACGAGTTCAGCATTAAGTTGGTTTCCAACAAATAGCTCATTTCGACAGAGCTTGGACTACATTGGATTGGTCCCGGTGACCTGCCTTGTCAGTAGTGCTTCGGTAACGTGAGGTGGGATGTCCGCGTGGAGGTAACCATTTCTGGGGCTGCTACATCCGGTTTGAGCGGACAGCCCGTGTTCACGAACGACCGTTGCCGGGCAGTCGGATTTTGATGTCAGCTTTGTGGTCGATCAATCATGCCTGGCGATTGCAGGACTTGGCCAGGAGCGGGTATACATTAACGGCAGGTATCGGGCGGACTAAATCGCAAATCGATGGCGGCACCCTACAGCCACCGATGGTCACTGAAAATTGATGGGCTAATTGATCTCTCTTGATTGATTTCGTAAATCCCCCGGCGCAACACCAAACCATCGCCGCACAGTACGGCTGAAATTGGACGTGTCAACGTAGCCCAAAGCCGCAGCGATCTCTTCAACTGGAAGCATCGTGTTCTGCAAATACCACAGCGCTCTGGCACTTCGCACTTCATCAAGAATTTCTTGAAAACTCGTGCTCTCTCCCTTAAGACGCCTCATGAGGGTTTGATGGGACAGATTTAGTTGATTGGCAACTTCAATTAGTGTTGGGTAGTTTGACGTTGCTGCTGTCAATAAGTTTTTCACACGGCGGGTAAGTCCAATATCGCTATGCGTTGCCAGTAAAGCTTCACATTGTGATGTGGCGACCTCGCATACCCCGAAGTCTGCCATGACACTTGGGAGATCGAGAAGCTCGTCGGGTACATAAAAGGTAAGGCTCGAAGCACCAAAATGTATTTGGCCCTTACAACGCTTCCTGAATTCAATTTCCCAGGACGGGCGTTCTCTAGGCACATCAACGATCACAGAAGTTGCTGGCCGGCCGATCACTGTTTCAATGATGTTGCTATGGATGCCAAAAAGGACATCATTCAAAAAATCTCGACTAAGTCCGTGATCGAAACGCTCGCGCACGCTCAGTTCCGCGCCGCCTTTTACTGGCGTAAATTTCCAAACAAAAAAGTCGCTTCGCAAGCAGCCGAACTTGGCAAAAATTCCCAGCGCCTGTCTTAAATCGGCACTTGCGAGCAATGCCGATCCCACTTGTCCATGACTGGATGGACCTGCAATCGCTCCTAGCTCAACGCCGATCCAGGGGCAGCCGGTGGTGGCAACGCCAGCTTGTATCAGCTGATTGACAGCCTTGAAGGGAATTCCCTGGGGGTCTTTTGACAACTGCGCCCAACTCAATCCGGCTTTTGTTAACAACGCGTCGGTATCGACTTGGAGTGACTCCAAAAGATGCCGTAGCAAGCGGACATATGCGGGATTCGCGTAAGCCGAAACGGCAAATTGCGATGAATTCATTAGTAGCGGCTAGGGTAAACACGGACCATCAATGAAAGTTTATGACGACTGGGTGATATTTCAAGCGGTGTTAACCCGGATCAAGAACTTCTAGCATCCAGTCTTCCAAAACGAGGAGCGTTTCATGATCAAGTATTTAACGAGTTGGCTAACTCCACTCCTGGTCGTTTTTTCCATTGCAGCTTTCTTGCACGGAGGCTGGTTTCTATGGGCACCACTGATCGCGCAACTGTTCATTTTCATAGTTGGAGACGCAATCCTGCCGAAAGACGAAAGTGAGCCCTCTCTGGGTCACCCATTCCTATTGAATCTTCCTGTCTACACAGTATTGCCTCTCCTCTTGATAATGGACCTTATCTTGATATGGTTGGTAGGTTCCGGCGACTTTGGGGGGATAGGAGCCTGGGCTCAGTCCAACCTCAATGTGGACTTTTTTGCTGCAAGGGCTGGAACAGATCATTGGGCAATGTGGCTGGGTGGCTTGCTGTCCGCTGCGCTGACCAACGCAGTGGCGGGAACAGTAGCAGGGCATGAGCTCACCCACAGGACAAACAGCATGTTTGACATGTTCGTGGGTCGGTGGATGCTGGCGCTCACAGCAGATACTTCATTTGCGATCGAGCACGTCTATGGACACCATGCCAGGGTCGCTACGCCCGAAGATCCTGCAACAGCCCGTCGTGGAGAGAGCTACTACACGTTTACCTTGCGCTCAACGATCTTCAGCTATGTCCATGCATACCAGCTGGAAAGGCATCGCCTGGCCAAGCTGAACAAGTCCATCTGGATTCCCATGAATAGCCCATTCATGCGGGGGAACCTTCAGAACCTGGCATTTTTCGGTGCGGCCTATTGGATTTCAGGTTGGACTGGCCTTGCTTGCTGGGCCGCAATTGCCTTAATTGGGAAACAGTTTTTGGAGATGACCAACTACTTTGAGCACTATGGATTGGTGCGTGTTCCCGGTCAACCTGTCGAACCCCGCCATTCATGGAATTCGAATCACTGGATGAGCAGTCATGTGATGTACAGCCTGGCTCGTCATTCGCACCATCATGCTGCGGCAGAGGTGCCCTACTGGAAGCTGCGCGCCTACCCAAATGCACCAATGCTGCCGATGGGATACCTAACCCTAATCGTTCTCTCGCTGGTGCCCCCTGTATTCAAGAAGATTATGGAGCCAGCATTGAAAAACTGGGACGAAAAGCATGCCACTCCTGAGGAGCGCAAATTAATTCAGGGACGCATTTGAAGATGTTCGCCCGACTCTTTAATCGAATTCCAGCAACGGTCAATTTCCGAATCAATCCAGTAGGTCTCGATATTCAGGCGTCATCAACGGATAGCCTTTTACAAACTGCTCTTAACCAGGGTATTGCGTTCCCGCACAACTGCCGAGCGGGCGGATGCGGAGCCTGTAAGTGCCGCCTGGTGCAGGGCAAAGTTAAGGAACTAACCGACAAGAGCTATTTGCTTACGGCTGAAGAGCTTCAGACGGGTTACATATTGGCATGCCAGAGTCTGCCGAAGTCAGACGTGGTTGTTGAAGTTGCACTTGAGAAGAGTCGGCCGGAGCATTTGGTAGTGGAAACTGGTGCCAGCATTCAAGCGCTCAAACCATTAACCGCTGACATTCTTGAAGTAGAACTCAAACTTGACAGTCAAATTGCCTATACGGCGGGTCAATATGTTGAGGTTTCCCCCTCTGGCCAAGCCCTTGCAGACACTGCCATAAGGCGCAGCTACTCCTTTGCCTGCGCGCCGGGAGAAGCGGGCGAGGACCAAGTGCATTTCTACATAAGGAAGGTTCCTGGAGGCCTGTTCACTGAATGGTTATTCAATTCTGCAACTGCTGGTTCAAGACTTACGGTGCGTGGTCCCTATGGAAACTTTTATCTGCGCCCCGGAAATCAACCCATTGTCGCTATAGCGGGTGGCAGTGGGCTTGCACCAATCAAAGCATTCCTGTCGCAGGCGTTACGCGACAAGAAGGCAAACCGTGACGTAACTCTATTCTTCGGTGCGCGAACATCTGAAGACCTCTACGCTTGCGGTGAAATTGCAGATCTTCAGCGACATTGGATAGGGCGATTTGATTTCGTACCGGTCTTGTCTAATGAGCCAAAAAGCAGCTCATGGAATGGGCGTAGGGGGCTCATAACTGAGCATCTAAGCGATGTCTTGGGTAAAAGTGTTCGGCTCCATCAAGCCTATCTTTGCGGCCCACCACCCATGATCGATGCATGCACAGAGGTGCTTGCTCGGGATGGGATTGATACCAATTCGATATTTTTTGACAAATTTTTGGACAGCAGTCATAGGAGCTCAACATGAATACATCCGAAACCGATTACATAGTAATTGGTGGTGGCTCGGCCGGCAGCGTTATGGCTGGGCGTCTTAGTGAAAACGCCGGGACTGAAGTGACTTTGCTGGAGGCAGGAGGTAAAGGGGATAGTTGGTTGGTAAAAACACCAGCTGCAGTGGTGGCCATGTTGCCAACCCGTGTAAACAACTATGCCTTTGAAACGGTACCTCAAAAGGGACTTAATGGCAGACGCGGGTATCAACCGCGGGGTCGTGCTTTGGGTGGGTCAAGTGCAATCAACGCAATGGTGTACATGCGAGGTCACCGGACTGACTACGACGGATGGGCAGCGCTTGGAAATACAGGTTGGTCTTATGACGAATTGCTGCCCTACTTCGTACGCAGCGAGAACAACGCACAGTACAAAAACAAATACCACGGGAACGACGGCCCAATTCATGTGAGCAATCTGCAAACTCGCAATCCATTTCATGAGATTTACCTTAATGCAGCGCGTGAAGCTGGACTCCCTGTGATCACCGACTTCAATGGTGAACATCAGGAGGGGGTTGGAATACACCAGGTAACTCAAAAGAACGGAGAACGCTGGAGCGCAGCGCGAGGCTATCTTCACCCCTACATGGGTGTTCGTCGCAACCTCAATGTCGAGACCGGTGTTCAGGTAACTCGTATTATTTTTGAGGACAAGCGCGCGATCGGAGTAGAGTGCGTACAAGCAGGGCAACGATACATACTGCGCGCGCGCAAGGAGGTTCTTCTGTGTGCCGGCGCGTTTCAGTCTCCGCAGTTGCTTATGGTTTCAGGCGTTGGACCTGCAGAGCATTTGAATGAGCATGGCATCAAGGTCATACACGAACTGCCGGGCGTTGGCCAAAATCTGCAGGATCACCCAGACTTTATTTTTGGCTATCAAGCCAAGAGCCTCGACTTAATGGGCTTCTCACTTGGTGGCTCCGTGCGGATGACAGGTCAAATTCTGAAGTACCTTCGATCGCGCGAGGGAATGATCGGCAGCAATTTTGCAGAAGGCGGAGGTTTTCTAAAAACAGACCCTGCCCTTGTAGCGCCCGATGTGCAATTGCATTTCGTGATTAGCTTGGTGGAAGATCATGCACGCAAGTTGCATATGGCGCACGGTTATTCATGTCATGTATGTTTGCTTCGCCCAAAGAGTCGAGGAAAGGTCACTTTAAGCGGACCGGATGCATTGCAAGCCCCGCTCATTGATCCAGCATTTTTAGAAGATTCTGATGATCTGGAAACGTTGGTCCAAGGATTTAAAGCAACTCGCAAAATCATGGACGCGCCCGCACTGACATCGCTGCGGAAAAAAGATCTGTTCACAGCAGATGTGCGCACAGATGACGATATTCGCCGGGTCCTTCGGGAGCGTGTGGATACGGTCTATCACCCAGTTGGAACCTGCAAGATGGGAACGGACCCCATGGCAGTTGTTGATCCGCAACTACGGGTCCACGGCATACAGGGCTTGAGGGTGATTGACGCATCCATCATGCCTACCCTTATTGGTGGAAACACCAACGCACCGACGATCGCAATTGCAGAGAAAGCCGTCGACCTAATTCGAGCAACCCACTCTTAAGCCAAAGAGCAAATCATCGAGTCTTTAACCCACTCGGTTCGATCAGGTTTCGAGCCGAGTTGGATTGAATGTCCCTGACATTGCTGAGACAGACCCATGTGCTCCTTTGAAATCCGGACCCTATTCATGCAACAAACTCCCTCGCTCCTGCAAGTGCAGGCGACTCTGGATCGTGACCTCCAGCAGCTTGCAAGCAACCGCAACCGCTGGGTCCAGACCCCGATTGCTGAACGCATTGTCATCCTGAATGAAATCAAGGAAGCACTGCTGCCAGTGGCGCAGACATGGTCTGAAACCGCATCCCGCAAAAAAGGAATTGCCGTTGGATCGCCTCTGGAAGGCGAGGAGTGGCTTTCCGGACCCTACACGGTGATGGGCTATTGCAACCAGATGATGACTACCCTGTCGAAGGTGAAGGACAAGCACCACCTAGACCATATCCCCGTGCGCAAACTGCCTAACGGCCAGATCACCGCGCGGGTGCTTCCCCATTCGCTATGGGATCACTTGCTTCTCAGCGGAGTGAAGGTGGACGTGTGGATGCAGCCCGAAGTGACCGCAGATAATTTGAAACAAAACACCGCAGCCATCTACGATCCCACCAGCGCCAAGTACAAAACTGGCAAGGTCGGTCTCGTACTGGGCGCGGGTAATGTGGCCGCTATTGCACCGCTAGACGTCTTCCACAAGCTCTTCGCCGAAAACGAAGTGGTAATGCTGAAGATGAATCCTGTCAACGATTACCTGATTGACTTCCTATCGCCTGCGCTTAAACCCTTGATCGACCGTGGCTTTTTGCGCATTGTGCGAGGTGGCACCGACGTGGGCCAGTATCTGTGCAAACACCCGCTGGTGGAGTCCATCCACATCACAGGCGCCGGTGCGTCCCACGATGCCATTGTCTGGGGCGTGGGGGCAGAGGGGGCAGCCAACAAGGCAGCCAACACTCCCCACAACACACGGCATATCACGTCGGAACTTGGCGCGGTGTGTCCGACTATCGTGGTTCCCGGCCCTTGGTCGGAAGCCGACATACGCTTCCAGGCTGAGCAGGTAGCCACGCAAAAACTGCACAACTCCGGATTCAACTGTGTTGCGTGCCAAGTGCTGGTGGTGCCCCAGGAATGGAATCAGAAGAATGATTTTTTGAAAGCACTAGAAAACGTTCTCTCCAGCGCGGAGGCACGACCGCTCTACTATCCCGGTGCCAGCTCCCGGCTGGAGGAGTTCTGCACCTATCACCCGCAGACCAAGCCGCTGCCCCGACAGGGTGCAAAGGGCGTATTGATGGCCAAGCTGGACAGCGGCAGTTCTGACAAAGCACGCAGCATGGAAGTGTTTGCGCCCGCCATGAGCATCACGGAACTTGGTGGTACCGATCCGGAGACTTTCCTCAAAGACGCCATTTGCTTTGCCAACGATGAGCTTTACGGCACGCTTGGTGCCAACATCGTGATTCACCCCGCCACCATCGCTCGCATCGGGCGCGAGCAGATGGAAGCCATTTTGGCTGAACTGCGTTACGGCACTATTGCCATCAATGCCTGGACTGGGTTAGGCTTTCTTTCCCCACAAGCGACATGGGGGGCATTTCCGGGGCATACCTTGAGCGATGTGCAAAGTGGTGTCGGCTTCGTTCACAACACTTTTTTGTTTGACAAGCCCCAGCGCACTGTGGTCGAGGCACCTTTCCGGCCATTTCCACGCAACCTGTTGAGCTTTTCCTTCACGTTGCTGCCCCGCCCACCGTGGTTCATCACCAACCGCAAGGGAGGAATACTAGGAAAGCTATTGGTGGCATTTCAATATCGTCCAAGTTTGATGAAGATCCCCCGAATATTCTTAAATGCGTTGTTGGGCTAAAGCTTCTCGTGCGCGCTGGCAACTTAGACCTCAGACATGCTGCCCAGGAACGCGCATGGGTGTATAGGAGCCACTTCACGAAAGTCCGCTATTTGCGGTCAATTGCGTGCAGTTCAGTGACGGCAAAGGGCACGAAGGAGCCCGAGATGAATGTCAGGTATCGGCCTAGCCTGCAGTGAGAGGATTCGCTGCTCTGAACCGGTCACTCACCAATGTCGGCAGATGGCCCGAGCCTGACATCGGAAGTCCCTTGATGAATGTCCACATCGCGTCTTTAGCCGCCTCGCACCCCCCCAATCATCACAGCAATCATCAGCCCACATTGCGAGCGGATTGCACCTCGATCAAACGCAGCCGGTCGGCTTGGGCAAACCGCCGTATTTGGTGATGGGTTTCATGGGGCCTGTCATCCGGAGTTTGAACACGGCGTTTTCCAGGTACTTGGCAAACTTGCGGATAGGCGGCGCGCTGCCGAATTCCTCGTAGTACGCCGCGCCAGTCGCAGCCAGCCCTTGTTTACCATTCGCTGGTTCATGGTCTAATGTGTCGATAAAATTGAAAAAAATGGACACGTTATTCCCACATGTCGATGGCATCGACATGTATTGATCTCATGGCTAAAAAATTAATGAACATCGACATGACTGACTCAACACCCGCTTGGCGGGCTGACAAGCCCTGGAATCAATTGCCGCCGCTGCCCCCGGCGGCGGAGTTGGAGACCAAGGCCGTGCTCAAGCAGTGCATCACGGCGCGGGCGGCGCTGGCCGAACTCAAGCAGGCCGCCGAGTTGATTCCGAACAAGACGATGCTGATCAACACCTTGCCGCTGCTCGAAGCCAAAGACAGTTCGGAAATCGAAAACATCGTGACCACCGCCGACCAGCTGTTTCAGTACGCGCAGGGTGGCGACAACCTGGCCAATGCCGCCACCAAAGAGGCCCTGCGCTACCGCACCGCTCTGTACCTGGGCTACCAGTCTCTGGCCGCCCGCCCGCTGTGCACCGCCACCGCCGTTGATGTCTGCCGCACCATCAAGGCGGCTGACCTTGAGATTCGCCGCACGCCCGGCACCCAGCTGATGAATGACCGCACCGGCGAAGTCATCTACACGCCGCCCGAAGGCGAAGCCTGCCTGCGCGACCTTCTGGCCAACTGGGAGCGCTTTTTGCACAACCAGACCGATCTGGACCCATTGGTCCGCATGGCGGTGGGCCATTATCAGTTTGAGGCCATTCACCCCTTTGCGGACGGCAATGGCCGCACGGGCCGGGTGCTCAATATCTTGTATTTGATTCAGGCCGAGCTGCTGACGTTGCCCATCCTGTACCTCAGCCGTCACATCATTGCCCACAAGGCCGATTACTACCGTTTGCTACTGGACACCACCCGCACCGGCAACCTGGAGCCGTGGGTTATCTTCATGCTGCAGGCTGTGGAAGAAACCGCCAAGTGGACCACCGGCAAGATTGCCGCCATCCGCACACTGGCCGAGCACACCACCGCCCATGTGCGTGAACGATTGCCCAAGATTTACACCCGTGAGCTGGTGGACGTGATTTTCGAGCAGCCCTATTGCCGCATTGGTAATCTGGTCGAAAAGAACATTGCCCAGCGCCAGTCGGCCTCGCGCTACCTGAAAGAGCTGACGGCCATTGGCGTCCTGCGCGAAGTGCAGGCGGGTAAAGAAAAGCTATTCATTCACCCCAAACTCATGCAGTTGTTGGCCGATGACCGCAACGCATTCATCCCCTACGCCTGAAGAGCGGATTGCACTCCGATCAAACGCAGCCGGTCGGCTTGGGCAAACCGCCGTATTTAGTGATGGGTTTCATGGGGCCGGTCATCCAGAGTTTGAACACGGCGTTTTGCTCCTGCTCCAGGTACTTGGCAAACTTGCGGATGGGTGGCACGCTGCCGAATTCCTCGTAGTACTCGCGGGCCTTCATGATCTGGGCCCATTTGGTGTCGTCCAGTTCGTAGTCGTCCGCCTGGGCCATGGCGCGGCCAATCTCTTCGGTCCAGTCCCCCATGTCTTTCAGATACCCGTCTCCGTCGCGGTCTGGCAAGTTCATATCGTGTGCTTTATAGAGGCCGGCAGCGCGCGCTGCTCGACGGTTGGGGGAGCATGGTGAGTGCGGATGAGCCGGTCCAAAAATTCGCGCAAAAAACGCTCGTTCTGGGCACCGTGGAAACGGTCGGTGATTTGTCCGTGGCTGTAGGCGATCACGGTTGGAAACCCCTTGGCCTGATGGCGCCCTGCGATGCGCATGTTTTCATCGGCATCCACTTTCGCCAGCAAAAACTGGCCTTCGTAGGCGAGGGCCAGTTTCTCCAGCATGGGAGTCAGGAAGCGGCACGGGCTGCACCATTCGGCGCCGATGTCCAGCACGACCGGCGTAGCATGGGAACGCGCAATCACCCGTTCGTCAAATGTGACTTCCTCCACATCGTAGGTAGACGGGTTCATGCCGCTAGGCGCGCCAATTCTGGTAGTGCATTGTGGCCACTGCACCGGCAACGATGCCGCCCACGGCGATGAACGAACCCAGCGCCAGTGTGGATAGGCCAGACAAGCCCTGACCAATCGTGCATCCGGTGGCGGTTACACCACCAAAGCCCATCAGCACTGCGCCAATCAGTTGGGTGCGCAGATCCTCCAGCGAGGCGAAGCCTTCCCAGCGAAACTGTCGTGTACTGACCGCATAGGCGAAAGACCCGAGCACCACGCCCACCACCATCGCGATGCCGAAGGTCACGTGCAGCGTCTTGTCGGTCCATAGCATCAGCAATTCGAGGCTATAGGCGGTTGGTGCCACAAAGCTCAGGGACTCCAGTGTGCGCGTGTTGGTGGCGAAATACACGGTTTCCAGGGTGTCCGGATTCTCGCCATAGCCGATATGTCCGGTCAGGTACCAGGCCGCGACGATCACCAGGCCCAGCGCGGCCGAACCGATCACGTGGGACAGGTTTCCGCGAAAACGTTTGTCTTTGAAGATGAATGCCAACAGACACAACCCGAGTGCCAAAGCGGTTGCAAGCAAGGCAGTTTTTTCTGGCATCCCAGTTAACTTCGCGAACACGGTCGACAGGCTTTGATTGGACAGGCCCCAGGTGGACAGATCGACAGCAACCGGATCGAGGTAACTGGCGCGCCACTGGCCAAACAGACCCTTGAGTGTCATGTACGCAGAGATCGCGAGAAACACCAGCACCACCAGCGCGCGAACGCTGCCACCCCCCACGCGCACCAGGTTTTTGTTGGTGCAGCCAGCCGCAATCGTCATGCCAACGCCGAACAGGCTTCCACCCACCAGAAGGGACAACCATGCCAGAGTGGGCCGCTGATAGACGGACTTGGCCAGATCAACCAGCCCCAAATACGACAGCAAGCTGGTGCCGATCATCGCGACCGTGATGGCTAGCAGCCACATGCGCATGCGCCCCCAGTGCGCCATATTGACCACGTCCGAGATGGCGCCCATGGTGCAAAAGTTGGTCTTGTTGGCGACTGCGCCAAAGATGAAGGCCAGCACAAAGCCGCCCCAAACGACCAGAGTAGCTGGGTTGATGGTTTCACTCATGTAGTACTCCAGATCGACAAGTTCTGCTAATTGCCCGGCGGGACGCCACCCGCAATCCGCGAGAGCGTGTTGCGTATGGCATCCGGGGTATTGATGATGCCCATGAACTGGCCCATGCCCAGGGCTGGCCACGCCAATGCGATGCGGTAGCGGGCATACAGTGCGAATACCTTGTTGTCGACGATGAAGATTTCGTAAGGCATGGCGGCTATATGGTCTGCGCCAATCTTGTTCACCCAGCCGCTTTCGCCGTCTGCGGGATCGTTCATGGCCACGCCAAAGACGGCCAGCTTGCGATCTGCCATCACCACTTGATAGACCCGGCTTGTGGTACCGACCCCTTTGGACAGGTTGTCTTGCACAGCCTTGAGCGCCTCTTCAAAGTTGGCGTGGGTACTGAGTTCACTGTTGGCTGAGTCAAACCGCTCCATGCCAAACATGTAGCGGTAGTTGGGCAAATCTGCCTCGGCTACATCACCGCCAAAGGCAGCGCCTTCGCCCAGGGCCTTTGCCAGGCGCACTTGTACGGCTTTGGCGGGGGCCTGTGCGGTTTTGAACGGACCCCGCAGGTAGGCGCGAAACCAGTAGTCGGGGTTCATGTAGGACACGGTGCCGTCACTTTGTACGCCCACACGGATGCCGGCGGCAATGATGCCGGAGCCTCCAATCGTGTGGATGGCATCCAGCATGGCCGGGTCGGTAACGATCAGGCTGGCGTGCGCGGGCAGCCCCTTGGGCGTGTGCCGTCCAATGACCGTGAAGCCCTCGGCCTGCAGCTTTTTCTCGACCTGGGCCAATTGCGTGGTCAAGTCGGCAGCAGGTAGTTTGCTAGCGTGTAAATAGGGGGCTGTTGCCAGGCAAACCTGCGTTGAAAGCAACAGGGTGCACCACAGGAATGTTTTTTTCATCGCCGGTTCAAATGAACAAACAGACATCAGACTCGCCAGCGAACTTCATGAACGTTGCGGCGCCTCCGTACTCTACGTTCTTGATGAATTCACTGGTTTCAAACTCAAAGAGATCAACCGTCATCTGGCAAGCGACGAACTTGACGTCCGCTTCAAGGCAAATGTCACGCAATTCCTGCAGTGAGGCCACGCCTTTGGATTTCATCTTGTTCTTCATCATCATGGTTGCCATGGATTCCATGCCCGGCAGCATTTGCACCATTACCGGCATAGGAATGGGCATGGGCATGGCTGGATTGGCCAGTGGGCTGATCTTGATGTCGTCCAGGCTGGTGCGCAGTAGCTGCAGGCCATAGAAGGTGAAGAAAATCTGGACATCCCATCCCAGCGCCGCCGCAGTGGATGCCAGAATAAATGGCGGGTAAGCCATGTCCAGCGTGCCTTTGGTAGCGATGAGTGCCATTTTTTTGGTTGCCATGCGTTGTGCTCCTGAATAAGTGGAAAGGTACTACCTCAAGCCTTTTTGAGATAGAACACGAACTTGCTGTTTTCGCTGCCTTGCTCCAGTAGCGTGTTGCCGGTTTGTTCGGCGAATGCGGCCATGTCACACACCGAGCCAGGATCGGTGGAGATGACGCGCAGCACATGCCCGGGGGTCATGTCCGCCAGTGCCTTTTTGGTTTTTACGATAGGCAAGGGGCAGGCGAGGCCGGATGCGTCAAATTCCTTGTTGAATTCCATGTCATGTCTCCATTGATTGGCTGTTTCCAACCGGTTGTTGTGCGGGGAACGTTCAGCTGCTTGCGCGCAGCAGATGCCGTTCTTATTGCGGCGATTCCTGGATTCTTGAATAGCTTGCGTACTACGTCTATCACCGCAAAGGGTAATGTTGGGTAGCCCATATGGGTAGTAAGGCCAATTCCGTGCACGTTGGTACGGCAGGCTTTGCCGGTGGCGTCTGGGGTCGCTACACTGCAGGCCATCAACCCTGCAAGGACACACGATCATGAAGCTCTCTATCGGAAACTTCCATGGGGGATTGCAGTCGCGCGCGGCGCTTCTGGCGTCTGTCCTGTTGTGCGTGAACGGGTGCGCACAGGTGGCGATCGAGCCTATGCAGGCGTCCCAGGCGATGACGCTGACAAAGGAGCGCATCGCTGAAATTATTGCCAGTCCGGACCGCAGTGCCGCGGATCGGGCCAATGATGTGCGGCGCAAGCCCGAAGACATGCTGGCGTTCATTGGCATCCGGCCCGGCATGACCGCGCTGGATTTGAGTGCAGGGGGCGGCTACACGACGGAGTTGCTGGCGCGCGCAGTCGGTCCAACGGGGCGGGCCTATGGACAGGTCCGGCGTTCCGCTCCGGGCAGCGCTTCGCCCGTGACGCCCGTTGCGCCCGAGGGCAATGCATCCCCGCAACTCGCATCGCCCCAGGGCATGCCCAATGTGCAACCGGCTGTTCGTCGCACCTCGGTCCAGGCATTGGCAGAGCGGGCGAAGAACGCATCGCTTTCCAATCTGTTTTCTGTGCTGCGATTCTTTGAAGACCCGGTTCCTCCCGAGGTATCGGGCGAGCTGGATCTGGTGACGCTGATGTTCAACTACCACGACCTTGGACATTTGGGCGTTGACCGTGCACGCATGAATGTGGCCGTCTTCGCCGGCCTGAGATCCGGCGGTATCTACGTCATTGCAGACCATGCGGGTCGCCCGGGGACCGGCATTTCGGAGGCGGGAACGCTGCACCGGATTGAAGAAGACTTTTTGCGCAAGGAAGTGGAAGCTGCCGGATTCAAACTGGTCGACCATGGTGATTTTTTACGCAACCCGTCCGATCCGCGTGACAAAAATACGCCGTATCCAGCGCAGCCCAAGGACGAGTTTGTACTGAAATTTGTGAAGCCTTGATCCATTTCCCCGTCGGCCGCTTGGCACTGGTGAAAGACATGCTTCCTGCAGCCTTGCTGACCGGGATGGCCTGCATCGCGCTGGTCGGTTGCGCCAGTGCCCCTGATCGTCCGGGTGCCAGCGTCGTCGATGGAATCGCCGTCAGGCAAACCACCGAACTGGGCAGCACCTACGCGGCTTTGCTGACCCCGGGCGGCAGCGTTTTCCAGTTGAGCCCGACAAACTCGGTCGTGCGCATTTACGCGTTTCGAGCCGGAAAGGCTGCCGCGTTTGGGCACAACCATGTGCTGTCGACTCCGGAATTTTTGGGCTTTTTCTACCTGGCAGCGGATGGCACTGCAGCCTCCCGTTTTGACCTTGAATTTCGCCTGGACCAGCTCGCGTTCGACGACCCGAAGCACCGATCCACGCTGGGAGCAGCCTTTGCATCCACGATCACCGCAGAAGCCACCGCGAGCACACGTGACAACCTGCTGGGCGACAACAACTTCCAGGCGGCGCGCTTTCCATGGGTCCGCATTCGATCCATTCAGATCGTTGGTGAGGCGCCCAAGTTTGCCGCAAAAGTTGCGGTGGAACTGCACGGGCAGACCCGCGAGATGTGGACGGCTTTGACGGTCAAGGGATTGCCCGACCACTTGACCGTGGATGGCGCGCTGGTTCTTCGACAATCCGACTTTGGTGTCAAGCCCTTGTCGGTTTTGGGGGGCTTGCTCGCCGTCCAGGACGAGGTGATTGTTGAGTTCAAACTCGCTGGAGAGAAGCATGGGTTCTGACGCACCGAAGGCGTGGTTGTAGAGCCCGCCCGGCGGGCTTTAGGTCAGCCCGTCAAACAGCACCACATCGACCAGATCCCCTGTGCGCACATGGCCTTGCTCGTGGTGCAGCACCACCATGCAATTGGCCTCGGACATGGAGCGCAAGACGCCTGAGCCTTGCGAGCCGGTGATGCGCACCTGCGGGGTGCCGGTAGCGTCGGTGGACAGAATGCCGCGTTGGTACTCCGTGCGACCCGGTTTTTTGCGGATGTCGGCTTGCGAGGCCGCGCGCAACAGGGGCAGGGGTGCGCCGTTGGCACCCATCATGCGCAACAGCGCGTCGCGGGCAAAGAAATAGAACGTGACCATCACCGCCACCGGATTGCCCGGCAGACCGAACAGGTAGGCCGTTTTTCCGTGGGACGACACCGTGCCAAAGGCCATGGGGCGCCCCGGGCGCATGCCGATCTTCCAGAAGTTCACGTCGCCCAGTTGCGCCATGATCTGTTTGGTGTAGTCCGCTGCGCCCACCGACACACCGCCGGATGTGATGATGGCGTCGGCATGGGCGCAGCCCGAGCGCAGCGCCGCTTCCAGTGACGCCGGATCGTCTTTCACGACGCCCATATCGATCAGCTCGCAGCCCAGTCGCGTCAGCATGCCAAACAGCGTGTAGCGGTTGGAGTCGTAAATGCAACCGGGGTCCAGTGCATCCCCCAGCGAGCGCAGCTCGTCGCCGGTCGAGAAAAATGCCACGCGCAGGCGTCGCTGCACCATGACCTGGCCGATGCCCAGGGAGGCCAGCAGCCCCAGGTCGGCCGGGCGCAGAACACGGCCCCGGGCAATGGCGGCCTTGCCCTCTTGCAGGTCTTCGCCCATCAGGCGGCGGTTGTCGCCCGTGCGGACCACGCCCGCTGGAATGGTGACCCGGGTCTCGGACGGCGATTGTGTGAATTCTTGCGGCACCACGGTGTCGCACAGCGCCGGCATGACGGCCCCGGTCATGATGCGCACGCACTCGCCGTGGCCCACCGCGCCGTCAAAGCTGCGCCCGGCATAGGCGGTGCCGACGATGGTGAGCGTAGTGGCAGTGTCTGGCAGCAGGTTGGCGCCCTGGAAGGCGAAGCCGTCCATGGCGGAGTTGTCGTGTGCCGGTACGCTGATGGGCGAGATGACGTCTGCCGCCAGCACGCGGTCCAGTGCGTTCCAGATGGTGACAGTCTCCACCCCTTGAATGGGTTGTACAAAGTCCTGCACGATGCGCTGCGCCTGCGCCACGGGCAGGGCGTTGGGGTCGTAGCCGTCCAGTGTGCTGACGAATTGCGAGAGGGTGGGCTGGCTCATGGGGTGGGCGCCATCTGTTGCAGTTCGGCCAGGGTGTTGATGTTGCGAAACGCCGCCTCGTCCGCGAAGTGCACCTCGACGACGCGAAGCGACCGGTACCAGGCGTCAACCTTGCGTCCGCCGCCTTCCAGATAAGCAGTGAGATGCGGCAGAAGCGATGCCTTGACCAGGCAGAACACCGGGTGCGGCTGGCGGGTTGGCCCTTCACCCGTAACGGCCACGGCCAGATCGGCGCCGTCGGCCTGCAGGGCCGCAGCCAGACGCTGCACCAGATCGGCCGGCAAAAACGGCGAATCGCACGGTGCCGTCACCAGGTAGGGCGTTTCGCAGTGCATCAGGCCGGTTTGCAGGCCGGCCAGCGGCCCGGCAAAGTCGGGCATGGCGTCGGGCCATACGGGGGCGCCAAACGCCGCATAGGCGTCCAGGTTCTGGTTGGCGTTGATCAGCAGGCGCTGCACCTGCGGCCGCAGGCGCGTGAGTACGTGCTGCACCATGGGCTGGTCGCCAAACGGTGCCAGGCCCTTGTCGATGCTGCCCATGCGGGAGCCGCGGCCCCCGGCGAGTATGAGTCCGGTGATGTCCATGTGTTGCGTGTGCTTTTTCGGTTTGGGTCAGTCTAGCTCAGACTCAGTGTAGTCATCGGGTTGATGGCCTGCGTGTCGCGCCAGGCGGACGGTGTAACTCGCGTTCTCCGGCACGCGTCCCCTGCAGAATGCCATACATACCATCTACCTCAAAGTTGATATTTGTCAGGCACTCAACGGTTCAAATATACACACTTGACTTCGGCTAATGCGATGGCTATGAATGGAATGGATAGTCTTGCTGAACTCCCGAGAAGAATGAACTGCAGGATTTTCGGCTCACATTGACCACCACTGTGGTTTCAATACAGGCAGGAGGTAGCGAAATGAATAGAAGCGCCTTGCAAGCAGCGGGCTGGGTATTGGTCGGCATGGTTTTTATGGGGGGCATGGTGTGGCTCACTATGCCTTCATTAATGCTGATTAAGCACAAGAGCAACCGTGGCTATGACGAAACTGTCGCTGCCTTGAGCGAGGCTCTCCAGAAGAAGCAGGACTGGAGGGTGTTAACAATAAATGACTATCAGAAGAGCACGGCGGCTTTCGGAGCCATGGAACGGGTCGGCAGCATGACTATCTGCAATCCGCGCTACGCATCAAAGATCCTGGCTAACGATGCAGACCGCGGCGTTACGGCATTCATGCCCTTGGGGCTTGGAGTTTACGAAGACAAGAAAGGCCAGGTGTTGGTCTCGCAGCTCAATGTTGGACTTTTGGGCATGATGTTTGGCGGCACCATCGCGGACGTGATGGGGGGCGCTGGCAAAGACCTCAAAGAGGTCGTTGAATCCGTTACTGCCAAGTAGAAATCTCCGCTGTGGTGAGCTTTGAAGCCCCCTTGAAATCTTGAGCCAGTCGCAGGGCATTCATGGACGTGTCGTTACGACTTGAATGGCGAAGAACACCCGCAGCGGTGACTCGTCAATCGCCAGTGGTGTACCCGGTGGTTGCGGCCAGCGTGCCACCCGGCTGGATGGCCACGGCGCAGTATTTGAATTCCGGAATCTTGCCGAACGGGTCCAGCGCCGGGTTGGTTAGCAGATTGGCGGCGGCTTCATAGTAGACAAAGGGCATGAACACCGCACCTTTGGGCGTTCCGTCATCCTGGCGCACCTGCAGCGTCACCTGTCCGCGGCGCGAGCGCACGGTCATCACGTCGCCCGGTGCCAGGCCCAGTGCCTGCAAGTCCGCGCCGCACAGGCTGGCGGTGGCTGTGGGTTCCAGCGCGTCCAGCACGGCGCTGCGCCGGGTCATGCTGCCGGTGTGCCAGTGCTCCAGCTGGCGCCCGGTGATCAGCACAAAGGGGTAGTCGGCATCCGGGCGCTCATTGGCGGGAATGATGTCGGCGGGCACCAGGTGGATGCGGCCGTCCGGCGTGTCCACGTGGTCCCTGAAGACCGTGTGTTCGCCCGGGTCGCTGGCGCTGTGGCACGGGTAGGTGACGCTGGATTCGCGCTCAAGCCGCTCCCAGGTGATGCCGCCAATGACCGCGTGCATGGCCTGGCGCATTTCTTCGTATACCTGGGCCACGCCGTCGTGCGGGCCGCGATAGTTCCAGTGCAATCCCATGCCGCTGGCGATTTGCTGGATGATCCACAGGTCGGGCCGCGCCTGCCCGGGCGGATCAATCGCCTGCAGGCCCAGCTGCACCATGCGGTCGGTGTTGCTCACGGTGCCGGTCTTCTCGGGCCACGCCGTGGCGGGCAGCACCACGTCGGCCAGCCACGCGGTTTCGGTCATGAAGATGTCCTGCACCACCAGGTGTTCCAGACTCGCCAGTGCGTGGCGCGTGTGGTTCAGGTTGGGGTCGCTCATGGCCGGGTTCTCACCCATGATGTACATGCCGCGCACCCTGTGCGGGTCGCTGTCCGGTGCCAGGATTTTTTGCATGATCTCCACCACGGTGTAGCCAGGCTGGTTGTCCAGTTTCGTATTCCAGAATTGTTCAAACCAGTCGTGCGCCGCCGCGTTGGTGACGTGCTGGTAGTTGGGGTACATCATGGGGATGAGCCCGGCGTCGCTGGCGCCCTGCACATTGTTTTGGCCCCGCAAGGGGTGCAGGCCCGTGCCCGGCTTGCCGATCTGGCCGGCGACCGTGGCCAGCGCTATCAGGCAGCGCACATTGTCGGTGCCGTGCACGTGCTGGCTGATGCCCATGCCCCACAGGATCATGGCGCCTTTGGCCGTGGCATAGGCGCGGGCCACCTCGCGCAGCGTGGCCGCGGGAATGCCGCAGAGGGGCGCCATGGCCTCCGGGCTGTAGCCCTTCACGTTCTCTCTCAAGGCCTCATAGTTGCTGGCCCTGCGGGTGATGAAGTCCTGGTCGGCCAGACCTTCTTCAATGATGGTGTGGATCAGTGCGTTGAGCATGGCCACATCGGTATCGGCATTGAACTGCAGGGTGCGCCAGGCGTGTTTGTCCAGATCGGTGATGCGGGGGTCGGCCAGCACGATTTTGGCGCCTTTTTTGGCGGCGTTCTTCATCCAGGTGGCGGCAACGGGATGGTTATTGCTGGGGTTGGAGCCGATGACAAAAATCAGTTCCGAATGTTCCACGTCGCCCACCTGGTTGGTGACCGATCCCGAGCCCACGCCTTCCAGCAGTGCCGCTACGCTGGAGGCATGGCACAGCCGTGTGCAATGGTCCACATTGTTGGAGCCAAAGCCGGTGCGCACCAGTTTCTGGAACAGGTAGGCTTCCTCGTTGCTGCCCTTGGCCGAGCCAAAGCCGGCCAGCGATTTGGCTCCCTTTGTATCGCGCAGGCCCTTGAGGCTGCCGGCGGCCAGGGCCAGTGCTTCGTCCCAGCTGGCTTCGCGAAAAACCGCAGACCAGTCGGCCGTGTTGCGATTGAGGTGCTGCAAGGCCTGCGGGTCTTTGGGAACACCGGCCTTGCGAATCAGCGGCATGGTCAGGCGCTGCGGGCTGTGGGCGTAGTCAAAACCAAAGCGGCCTTTGACGCACAGGCGGCCATGGTTGGCCGGGCCGTCGCGGCCCATCACACTGACGATTGTGTTGTCTTTCACGTTGTAGGTGATCAGACAGCCGACACCGCAAAACGGACACACGGAATCCACGGATTTGTCTGCGGCTTGCGAGCCGATCTGCGTCTTGGGGCTGAGCGCACCCGTGGGGCAGGCCTGTACGCATTCGCCACAGGCCACGCACGTGCTGGCGCCCATGGCGTCGCCCAGGTCAAACACGATGGCGCTATGCGCACCGCGATGCGCGTAGCCAATGACGTCGTTCACCTGTTCCTCGCGGCAGGCCCGCACGCAGCGGTTGCATTGGATGCAGGCGTCCAGGTTGACCGCCATGGCGGGGTGAGACAAGTCGGCAGCCGGCTGCGTACGGCGCAACGCCTGTAACGCAGGGCGTACGGTCACACCCATGCGGGTAGCCCAGTCGCTGAGTTCCCCATGCTGCCCCACAACGGTGGACACCCCAGGTCCGGCTGTGCTGGGGGATGCGCCGGGTGACGATATTGAGCTACGCGACGAGGAACCCGGCGTATCCCCCGGTGCAGCAGCGGCAGAAGAAACCTGAGAGTCATTCCACTTGTACCCGATATCGGGCATATCCGACAGCAATAGCTCCACCACCATCGCCTGGCTCTTCAACGCCCGCGGGCTTTGGGCCTTCACCTGCATACCCGCCGTCACGCTACGACAGCAACTGGGCGCCAGGCTGCGCTCGCCGTCAATCTCGACCACGCAGGCGCGGCAATTGCCGTCGGCCCGCAGGCCATCGCTGAAACACAGGTGGGGAATGTCCACGCCGTGGCGTTGCGCCGCCTTGAGGATGGACTCGCCGGCATGGGCCTGGGCGGGCTGGCCGTCCAGCGTGAAGTCAACGGTGGGTGTGCTCACTGGAGTACCTTCGCCCTGGCGGGCTGCGGTGCGATCGCCTTCGGGCGGCCGGGCGGCGCTCATGCCGCACCCCCGATTTCATGGGCAAAGTAGGTCTGCACCGAGCGCACCGCGTTGGGCGCGGCTTGCCCCAGGCCGCAGATGGAGGCATCCACCATCACCTGGCCCAAATCCTCCAGCAAGGCGTTGTCCCACACATCGGCTTCCATCAGTGCCGCGGCCTTGGCCGTGCCGACACGGCAGGGCGTGCATTGGCCACAGCTCTCGTCGGCAAAGAAGCGCATGGCGTTTAGCGCGGCGTCGCGGGCCCGGTCATGCTGGCTGAGCACGATGACGGCGGCTGAGCCAATGAAGCAGCCATAGGGTTGCAGCGTGTCAAAGTCCAGCGGGATCTGGTTCAGGCTGGCGGGCAAGATGCCGCCGGAGGCGCCTCCGGGCAGGTAGGCATACAGCGTGTGGCCGTCCTGCATGCCGCCACAGTATTCGTCGATCAGCTCCTGCACCGTGATGCCCGCCGGCGCCAGCTTGACGCCGGGTTGCTTGACCCGGCCACTCACGCTGAAGGACCGCAGGCCCTTGCGACCGTGGCGGCCAAAGCCGCTGAACCACTGCGGACCTTTTTCGACGATGTCACGCACCCAGTACAGGGTTTCGAAGTTGTGCTCCAGCGTGGGGTGGCCGAACAGGCCCACTTCGGCAATGTAAGGCGGGCGCATGCGGGGCTCGCCGCGCTTGCCTTCGATGCTCTCGATCATGGCGGACTCTTCGCCGCAGATGTAGGCGCCCGCGCCGCGGCGCAGTTCGATGGCGGGCAGCGGGCACGGCGGGTCGGCTTTTAGTTTGGCAATTTCGGCCTGCAGCAGGGCGCGGCAACCGTGGTATTCGTCACGAAGGTAGATATAGCAGGTGTCGATGCCCACTACCTGCGCGGCGATCAGCATGCCTTCCAGAAAACGGTGCGGGTCGCGTTCCAGGTAGGTCCGGTCCTTGAAAGTGCCGGGCTCGCCTTCGTCAATATTCACGGCCATCAACTTAGTGCCCCGAGGCTCGCCTGGCGGCGATCCGCCCCCCAAGGGGTGTGAGGAGCTTGGGGCGGCCCGGCGCTCCTCTGCGGTCGCCGGTTGCTCGCGCACGATGCGCCATTTGCGCCCGGCCGGGAAGCCGGCGCCGCCCAGGCCCCGCAGACCGGAGTCTTCCATGGCTGCAATCACTGCCATGGGGTCGCGTTCGTTGTGCACCAGTGCAGCGGCCAGTGCGTAGCCGCCGTGGGCGCGGTAGGCGGCGTAGTCAATTGCTATAGAAGTGATAGCTGCTTGCGCACATTCCACGGGAGCTGGAGGCCTATTTGCCATTGAAACAATGGTATTTTCCGTGGCGTGCATCACCGGGCTCTGGTGGACGGTGGCAACCGGCGCCTGCTCGCAGCGGCCCAGGCAGGGCGCTGGCACGACGCGGATGTCGGCATCACCCAGCAGCGCTGGCAGGCGCGCCAGAATGCCCTGGGAGCCCGCCATCTCGCAGGCCAGGCCGCTGCACACGCGGATCGTCAGCGCTGGAGCCGCCTGGTCGTCCTTGAGTATCTCAAAGTGGTGGTAGAAGCTGGCAACTTCGTACACCTCCGCCATGGGAATGCGCATCTCGTGGGCCAATGCGACCAGGTGGCGCTCAAACAGTGCGCGGTAGTGGTCGTTGAGGGCGTGCAGATGCTCGATCAGCAGGTCGCGGCGGTGGCCGTTTTCTGGTCGTTCACCGATCAAGGTGCGGACCTCGGCCAGCGCGGCTGCGTCGACCTGGCGGCCCTTGAGTCGGCCGCTGCGGCGCATGCGTTCCCGCATGTCGTCCACGGTAGCCAATGGTTGGTAGCGGTCGGGTGTGGCAGCGGCGTTCATGCCAATAGCATACCCAACGAAAAAGGGCTGTAATTGCCCTTTGTCAATTCCGGTGGGATGTGTTTAGTTCACCATCACCAGCTTGCCCATGACCCCCCGTGAACCCATGTGGGCGTAGGCGGCCTTGAGTTCGGCCATGGGCATGGTGCGGTCGATGACCGGCTTGATCTTGCCCTGGCCGTACCACTGGGCCAGTTCGCCCATCATGGCGGCGTTGGCCTTGGGTTCGCGCTTGGCAAAATCGCCCCAGAATACGCCGACAATCGACGCGCCCTTGAGCAGCGCCAGGTTGAAGGGCAGCGCGGGAATAGGGCCGGACGCAAAGCCCACCACCAGGTAGCGCCCGCGCCAGGCAATCGACCGGAAGGCGGGTTCGGCAAAGTCGCCACCGACGGGGTCGTAAATCACGTCCGGGCCCTTGCCATCGGTCAGGGCCTTGAGCGCGTCGCGCAGGTTCTCGGTGGTGTAGTTGATGGTGGCGTCGGCGCCAATCTTCTTGCACAGGTCACACTTTTCCTGCGTGGAGGCCGCGGCAATGACCTTGGCGCCCATGGCCTTGGCGATCTGGATGGCCGAGGTGCCGACACCGCCGGCAGCGCCCAGCACCAGCACGGTCTCGCCCGCCTTGAGCTGGGCGCGGTCCACCAGCGCGTGGTGGGAGGTGGCGTAAATCATGATGAAGGCGGCTGCATCCACCATAGGGAAGCCCGGGGGTAGCGGCATGCACAGCGCCGCCGGGGCGATGGTGTGGGTGCCAAAACCGCCGGTGCCGCTGAGACAGGCCACCGCCTGGCCGACCTTCAGGTGGGTGACGCCTTCACCCACCGCCTGGATGATGCCGGCGTACTCCGAGCCCGGCACAAAGGGCAGGGCGGGCTTCATCTGGTACTTGTTCTGCACGATCAGGATGTCGGGAAAATTCAGGCTGGCGGCCTTGATCTCGATCAGCACCTCACCGGCCTTGGGCTCTGGCGTGGGCAGATCTTTCCAGTTCAGGGCGTCGATACCGGTGGGGTTTTCACAAAGCCAGGCGTGCATACAAAGTCCTTCTAGTCAGTTGAGGACAGAGCTGAGGGTCTGTCCCGCAAGGTTTCAATTTCGTCGGCGGATCATAGGGCCTGACCTGGGTCAAAAATGTCTCTGGGGCGACCCGGCCTGACTCTCCGAGGTGTTTTTGCGGCCCCCTACAATGGTCCTTCAACCCCTCAGATTATGAAAATTCTTATTTCCAACGACGACGGTTACCAGGCCCCCGGCATTGTGGCGCTGTATGAGGCGCTCAAGGATGTGGCCGAGGTGGAAGTGATTGCGCCTGAGCAGAACAACAGCGCCAAATCCAACGCGCTGACCCTGCATTCGCCGATGTACGTCACGCGCGCGAGCAACGGTTTTCGCTATGTGAATGGCACGCCGGCCGACTGTGTGCACATTGCGCTGACCGGCTTGCTGGATTACCGGCCCGATCTGGTGGTGTCAGGCATCAACAACGGCGCCAATATGGGCGACGACACCATTTATTCCGGCACGGTAGGGGCCGCCATGGAGGGGTATTTGTTCGGGATTCCGGCCATTGCCTTTTCGCAGGTCGAGCGCGACTGGCACCACCTGGACGCCGCCGCGCGCAAGGTGCGCGAGCTGGTGCAGTCCATGGAGCAGCAGCAACTGATCGGGCACTCGCCCTTCCTGCTCAACGTGAATATTCCCAACCGGCCGTATGAGCAGATTGGCAGCATGAAGCTGTGCCGCCTGGGCCGGCGCCACGCGGCAGAAAAAGTCATTCTGCAACAAAGCCCGCGCGGTGAGACCATGTACTGGATCGGTGCCGCAGGTCCGGTCAAGGACGATGCCGATGGCACCGACTTCCATGCCACAGCCCAGGGGCACATCGCCATGACGCCGCTGAAAGTGGATCTGACCGACCACGATAACCTGGGCTACTGGGCCCAGACCGCTTCGCGCCTGACCGGCACCCCGCACAGTGCCGCGCCATGAAGCAGCGCCCTTCGTTCCCGGCCCGCCTGGACGTGACGCTGGCCAAGAACCGGCCCAACACGGTGGGTTCGCCCGCGGTGCCTGCGGCCAGGGTTGCCGCGCCGGTGCCCGTGGCGTCGGCATCCGGCCGCGCCAAGCCGGCGCCACAGCCGCCGGTTTCCCAGGGGCATGGCATGGAATCCAGCGCCTTGCGTGCCCGCATGGTGCAAAAGCTGGCCGCCCAGGGCATCAGCGATCCGCTGGTGCTGGGCGCCATGGGCAGCATTGAGCGCCACCGGTTTATCGACAGCGCCTTGATCAACCAGGCCTATGAAGACACCAGTCTGCCCATCGGCCTGGGCCAAACCATTTCCAAACCGGGTGTGGTGTCGCGCATGCTGGAGCTGATGCGCAATGGGCAAAGCGGCAAGCTGGGCCGCGTGCTGGAAATCGGCACCGGCTGCGGCTACCAGGCGGCGGTGCTGAGCCTGCTGGCCACCGAGGTCTACAGTATGGAGCGGCTGCGTGGCCTGCACGACAAGGCGCGCGAGAACCTGCGTCACCTGCGTCTGGCCAATTTGCACCTGCTGTTTGGTGACGGCATGCAGGGCTACGCCAAGGGCGCGCCGTATGCGGCCATCATCGCCGCCGCCGGGGGCGAGGCGGTACCGCAAGCCTGGGTGGACCAGTTGGCCATGGGCGGGCGCCTGGTGGCGCCGGTCGTCACCGCAGGCACGTCTGGCAGTGCCCAGGCCCTGCTGGTGCTGGACAAAACGCCGCAAGGCGTGCGCCAGACCATTTTGGAAGCGGTGCATTTTGTCCCCCTAAAATCAGGGGTTGCTTGAAGGAAGTGCTTATGTCCGGTTTTTTGCGTCCAGCCTGGTTGTTGACGGGTGTTGCCCTGGTGGTGTTGTCTGCGTGCAGTTCCAAGCCCATCAACCGTGCGCCGGTGGAAGACCGTGCATCGGTGCCCAGCAAGGTGGAGATGGACAGTCGCACAGCTCCCGTCAAGCAGCCACCCGGCTTTGAGAACGCGGGCAAGGCCGGCTACTACACCGTCAAGCCCAAAGATACGTTGATTGGCATTGGCCTGGAGAGCGGGCAGAGCCACAAGGACATTGCACGCTGGAACAGCCTGGAGAACCCCAACCGGATCGAAGTCGGTCAGGTGCTGCGCGTGGTGCCGCCCGTGGCATCCGAAGGCGTTGCCGTGGCCAGACCCGTGACAATGGGCGCAGCCACTGCCACGCCGATTGCGGCCGGTTCTGCCAAGCCCGTCTCGGCGCCGGCTTCCGCCCCCGCCCCCGCGGCGACCGCATCCACCGCAGCGCCCGCTGCCGCAGCAGCAACAGCCTCTACCGCTTCTACCGCCGTTGCCGGTGACGACGACCTGGGCTGGATCTGGCCGGGCCATGGCCCGGTGCTGGCCGGTTTTGATGACGCCAAGAACAAGGGGCTGGACATTGGTGGCGCTGCCGGCGATCCCGTGGTGGCGTCCCTGGACGGCAAGGTGGTGTACGCCGGTGCCGGCCTGCGGGGCTATGGCAACCTGATCATCCTCAAGCACAACAACACCTATCTGACAGCCTATGCCCACAACCAGACCCTGCTGGTGAAAGAAGACCAGACGGTCAAAAAGGGCCAGAAGATTGCCGAAATGGGCAATAGCGATGCAGACCGGGTCAAGCTGCATTTTGAAGTGCGCAAGCAGGGCAAGCCTGTCGATCCTGTCAAATACCTGCCGTCCCGATAGCGGAACGCTCCATGAGAAAGCCCCGCAAAAACGGTCTCGACAGTAGCCCTGCAGACCTCGGGCTTGCGGGACCTGCTTTGGAGCAAAATAACCTGCTAGCCCCCGTCGAACATGCGGAACCAGCTATCGATTCCGTAGCGTTGCAGGCGCTGGAGCAGTTGGCGCAGGAAATCGAGTCGGGCGATGCCCCTGCCGATGAATCGGCCGACGCGCTGTCGCTGTACCTGCGCGGCGTGCGCCGCACCGAACTGTTCACCCCGCAGCAGGAGTTTGAGACCGCGACCCGGGCCCGCGCCGGGGACTTTGCCGCCCGCCAGAGCATGATCGAGCACAACCTGCGCCTGGTGGTGAGCATCGCCAAGGGCTATATGGGGCGCGGTGTGCCCATGGCCGATCTGGTTGAAGAGGGCAATCTGGGTCTGATGCACGCCATCGACAAATTCGAGCCCGAGCGCGGTTTTCGCTTCTCCACCTATGCCACCTGGTGGATACGCCAGTCGGTCGACCGCGCGCTCATGTACCAGGGCCGGGCCGTGCGCTTGCCGGTGAACGTGGTGCGCGAGCTGCAGCACGTGCTGCGGGCCCGGCGCATGCTGGAAAACGACGCCGAACTGGTGGCGAAGCGACCCGAGGGCATACGTGTGGAAGACATTGCTGCGTTGCTGGGGCGCGAGACCAGCCATGTGGCCGATTTGTTGTCGATGGCCGAGACGCCACGTTCGCTGGACGCCTCGCTGGACCGATCGGGCGACGACCAGACGCTGGGTGACGGACTGGTCGATGAACTGACCTTGGGCCCCGACGAGGTGACCCAGTCGCACGAGGTCGATGTGCTGCTGGAGGAATGGATTGGAACCCTGACGCCGCGCGAGCGCGAGGTGCTCGAAGGGCGCTTTGGCCTGCACGACCATGATCCCGAAACCCTGGACACCCTGAGCGTGCGCCTGGGCCTGACCCGTGAGCGCGTGCGCCAGGTGCAAAACGAAGCCCTGCTCAAGCTCAAACGTTACCTCAGCCGCCGCGGCATTACCCGCCAGTCGGTGATCTGACGCCATGCGGCACAGGTAGCCGCGCAGCAGGGTCTGTAGCCGGTTGGGTGGACCTGAGACAATTCGGGCATGACTGACACAATTTCGACCGAAAAACCGCTGCCCGAGGGCTGGCTCAAAGTGAAATCCCTGGACCTTGACGCCCAGGGTGTGGCCCACAAACCCGATGGCAAGGTGGTGTTTATTGATGGTGCGCTGCCGTTTGAGGTGGTGAGCGCCCAGATCCACCGCTCCAAGAACAGTTTCGAGAAGGGCACCCTGACCGAGATCCACCGTGAATCGTCCCAGCGCGTGCGCCCGGAGTGCCCGCACTTTGGCCTGCACGAAGGCGCGTGTGGCGGCTGCAAGATGCAGCACCTGCATGTGGCTGCCCAGGTCGCCGTGAAACAGCGGGTGCTTGAAGACAACCTGTGGCACATCAGCAAGGTCAAACCCGACAACATCCTGCGCGCCATTGAAGGCCCGGCCTGGGGCTACCGCTACCGGGCACGGCTATCCGTAAAACACGTGCGCAAAAAGGGCTCTGTGCTGGTGGGCTTTCACGAGCGCAAGAGCCGCTATGTGGCCGACATGAAGGAGTGCCGGGTGCTGGCGCCCCACGTCAGCGCCATGCTGCTGCCCCTGCGCGCGCTGATTGGCGCGCTGGAGGCGGTGGAGGCTTGCCCGCAGATCGAGCTGGCGGTGGGCGACATGGACGGTGGCACCGGTGATGTGACGGCCCTGGTGCTGCGCCACCTGACGCCGTTGAGCGATGCGGACCTGAACAAATTGCGCGGGTTTGCCGTGGCCCATCCGGGCGTGCAGTGGTGGCTGCAGCCCAAGGGGCTGGAGACCGTGCACCGGCTGGACGAAGTGCCGGGCCACGAGACGGCGCAACTGGCCTACGCCTTGCCGCAATTTGGCATCACCATGCCGTTTCGCCCAACCGACTTCACGCAGGTCAACCCCCACATCAACCGGGTGCTGGTGTCTCGCGCCCTGGGGCTGCTGGCGGTAGGCAAGCAGGAGCGCGTGATTGACTGGTTTTGTGGCCTGGGCAACTTCACCCTGCCGCTGGCCACCCAGGCGCGCGAGGTGCTGGGTGTGGAAGGGGCCGAGGCCCTGGTCGCCCGTTCACGCGAAAACTATACGCTCAATCAGGCTGAAGCCCCCGCAGAACGTGCGCTGGCAGCTACTGAATTTGTAGCGCGCAACCTGTTCGAGATGACGCCCGAGGTGCTGGTTGGCGATGGCTCTGCCGACAAATGGCTGGTCGATCCGCCGCGCGAAGGCGCCTTTGCGCTGGTCCAGGCCTTGGCCGCACTACGCCAGCGCGGCATTGACGGCGTTGCGACCGAAGCCGAGCAGCGCTGGGCACCGCCCAAACGCATTGTGTATGTGAGCTGCAACCCGGCCACCCTGGCGCGTGATGCCGGTGTGTTGGTACAGCAGGGGGGCTACCGCTGCTCCGCGGCGGGGATCGTCAACATGTTCCCGCACACGGCGCACGTGGAAAGCATTGCGGTCTTTGACCTGCAGGACTGAGTGGACAGGGTCGCGTCGGGCCTGAAGCAGGGCTCGACGCAATGCGGGCCGTTGCTTAGTGCGCGGCCTTGTCCGCCGGTTTGGGCTTGGGTTTGGATTTGCTGTCCGCGCCGGGCTTTTCATCGATGATTTCTTCCACCGGCTGAGGCGGTTTTTCGGCCTTGGTGGACACAATGCCTTCGATCTTGTTGTCGCGCATGTACTGGTCCATCTCTTTCCAGCCGTCAAAGATGGCGGCCTTGGAGGCCTTCTCGTTCAGGGCGTAGCAGTCTTCGATGCTGCGCAGACCATGGCGGCAGGCGCTGCCGATGGCTTTGGAGTCGGCCACGCGCTGCGCCACCTTGGGGTCGGCCAGCAGGGCGGTGACCGCATCGCACCCGCCCAGAGTCAAAGCCATTACGAGGAAGAACAGGCGTGCAATCATGAATAGTCGTTGTTATGTGGGTTGTATATCGGCAAACCGGGCCGGGTATTGAATGATCGCCTGATTTGGACGAAAAAAAGGCCCGCAAGGGGCCTTTTTTGGGTTAACGGTGGAAATGGTGGATGGTTTCACCGCCGGGCCGCCCCAAGGTGAAACGCGGCCCCCTCGGGGGGGCAGCGCAGCACACGCAGTGGCAAGCGTGGGGGCTATCTATCAGTCGCGCTCGCCGCCAAAGATGCCCAGCAGGGCCAGCAGGCTCTGGAACACGTTGATGATGTCCAGGTACAGGGCCAGTGTGGCGGAAATGTAATTGGTTTCACCGCCATCGATGATCCGCTTGATGTCATACAGCATGTAGGCGCTGAAGATGCCGATGCTGACCATGGACAGCACGATCATGCCGGCTGTGGAGCCCACAAAGGCATTGATCAAACCACCGATGACCAGCATGATCAGGCCGACAAACAGGAACTTGCCCATGCCCGAGAGGTCACGCTTGATGACGCTGGAGAGCGCCGCCATGCCCATGAACACACCCGCCGTGCCGGCAAACGCCGTCATGATCAGTTGCGGACCGTTCTTGAAGCCCAGGGTTGCCTGGATCATGGGAGAGAGCATCAGTCCCATGAAAAAGGTGAAGCCCAGCAGCATGGGCACGCCGGCAGCGGAATTCTTGGTCTTCTCGATGCCGTAAATGAATCCGACGGCCACGCCGATGAAGAGCAGCATGCCCAGCCAGCCGCGGAACAGCGCCGCCAGTCCCAACTCGACGCCCAGCCAGGCGCCCAGAACGGTGGGCAGCAGGCTCAGGGCCAGAAGCATGTAGGTATTACGCAAGACCTTGTTGCGCTGTCCATCGGAGACCAGATAACCACTCTGGTCAGGGGTCAAAACGGTGATGCGGTCATTCATGTTGAAAACTCCTTCAATGTCTGCGTGGTGCAGGTGGGGCGATTCTAGGGTTTCTCAAGGCACTTGCCGCGCATTTCACGCCACATTGCCCTTTTTTTATGCAGGGTTGTTGTGCGCTCAGGGTTGCAATGGCGTGCCGATAGGCGCGTTATGCTTGCGCCCTTAGCAAAAAACAAGGGGTCATCTGCCATGAAAACCAAATCCGTACTTGAATTCTCCGACATCAAAGCCATTGCCGCAGCCGCCGAGGCCGAAGCGCTCAAACACAACTGGGCGGTCAGCATCGCCATTGTTGACGATGGTGGCCACCTGCTGTGGTTCCAGCGCCTGGATGGTGCCGCGCCCATCTCGGCCCACATTGCACCCGGCAAGGCCCGCACGGCAGCCGTGGGACGGCGTGAAAGCAAGGTCTATGAAGACATGATCAACGGCGGGCGTGCCTCGTTCCTGAGCGCCCCTGAGTTGGACAGCATGCTCGAAGGCGGCGTGCCCATCCTGAAGGACGGCCAGTGCCTCGGCGCCGTGGGTGTGAGTGGCGTCAAGTCCAGCGAAGACGCGCAGATTGCCAAAGCCGGCGTTGCGGCCCTTGCCATCTGACGGTTGGAGCGCGAAGGCCGCCTGGCCTAGCGCCTGGGTTCGGTGATAAACCCGATCTTGCGCAAACCGGCTTGCCGAGCCTGCGCCATGGCCTGCGCCACAAACTCGTAGCGCACGGCCTTGTCACCCCGGATGTGCAGTTCGGCCTGGGGCTCTTTCCCTGCTTCGATCTGCAACAGGCCATCCAGTTCAGTCCCCGATACCGCTTTCTGGTTCCAGAAATAGCCGCCTTGCGCATCCACGCTGAGTGCAATGGTGTCCGGCTTGGCGCTTTGCGGCTGGGCAGTGGCGCTGGGCAGCTCCACGTTGATGGCATGTTTCATCACCGGCACGGTGATGATGAAGATGATGAGCAGCACCAGCATCACGTCCACCAGCGGCGTCATGTTGATTTCGTTCATCACCTCGGTGTCGGAGTCCGAGGTTGCGTCTTGCAGTCCAAAAGCCATGGTCGTTCTCCTATGCCTGTTTCATGCTGACGACTTTGCCGTCCACCGTGCTGTTGCCCACCCGTGCGCCGGTCACAAAGTAGGCGTGCAGGTCGTGGGCGAAGCGGTTGAGCTTGGTCAGGATGGACTTGTTGCCACGCACCAGCGCGTTGTAGCCCAGCACCGCGGGAATGGCCACCGCCAGGCCCAGCGCCGTCATGATGAGCGCCTCGCCAATCGGGCCAGCCACCTTGTCGATGGTGGCCTCACCGGATGCGCCTATGCCCATCAGCGCGTGGTAGATGCCCCAGACGGTGCCAAACAAACCCACAAACGGCGCGGTGGAGCCCACCGACGCCAGCACGGCCAGGCCGCTCTGGAATCGCGCCGTGCTGTCATCGATGGAGTTGCGCAGCGTGCGGCTGATCCAGTCGCTGATGTCCAGCGTGTCGTGCAGCTGGGTTTGCGTGTTGCGGTGGTGTGCCGTGGCTTCGCGCCCGGCGGTAGCCATGTGCACAAACGGATTGCCCTGCTGCACGCCCAGCCCTTGCAGGCCGGTGGCAAAGTCGGCGCTGTGCCAGAAGGTCTCGGTGCGTTGAGCCAGCGCCTTGTATTTGAAGATGTCCAGCGCCTTGATCAGGATGACGATCCACGACGCGACCGACATCAGCAACAGCAGCAAGGCGACTGATTTGGTGACCCAGTCGCCCTGGGTCCAGAGGGCGATCAATCCGAGTTGCGAATCCATAGTTACTCCACTTAAAGGTTGTGTCAGCCGATGGGCCGACTATTCGAGAACAAAATTGAAAGGCACGTTGAACCACATGGCCTCGGCCACGCCGGCGCGTTTGCCCGGCACATAGCGCCACCTGCGCGCTGTGGCCAGCGCGGCCTGGTCCAGCCGGTCAAAGCCGCTGGACTGGTGGATGGTTGCGTCCTGCGCCACGCCGTCCGTGCCGATCAGCGTGCGAATGACGACCTTGCCTTGCTCGCCCATGCGCTTGCTGATGGGTGGGTAGGGCGGTTTGGGGTTGTTCAGGTAGTCGGCGTCGCTGGAGGGCAGCTCCAGCCTGGGTGTAGACGGAACGGTTGCAGCACTGGATGCCGATGGGGTGGCGGTGCTGTTGGCTTTGTCCCCCGCAGTGGTTGCCGTTGAGGCCGCCACGGGTGCCGGCGCAAGGGATGAGGGCTGCGGCGATGCAGTCGCTACGGCCAGCGGTGTGGGTGGTGTTGGTGGCGCTATCTGGGCTTTGGCCGGAGTCGGCACCGCGGCTCGCGTGGGCTGGGGCATGGCGAGCGGGTCAGAAGGGGCCTGCATGTCCACCAGCACCTGCGCTGGCACGAACACCTCGACCACACGGCGCAAGAGCCCGGCTTGCAGCGCCCACAAAGCGCCCACATGCAGCAGCAGCACGGCGGCAATAATGCGCAGGTTGCGACTCATTTGCGCAGTACCCATAAGGTGGCACCTACGGTACAAGCCAGACTCAGAAGCAGGGCGGTGAAAGTTTCCATGGGGCCAGGGCGATCAGAACTTCAGGTTCAGCGTGAGCTGGGCATTGCGGCCGGCACCGGGGATGTAGTGCCCGGTGTAGAGGGCATCGGCATACACCACGTTGGCGATGTTGCTGACATTGCCCTTGAGCGTGACGCTCTCGCTGAAGGTGTATTCCGTCATCAGGTCCACGGTAGTAAAGGCGGGTGCCATCCAGCCGGGGTTGCGGTTGGCCGATTGCTCGCTGCGGAAGTTGACACCCGCGCCAATGCGCCACTGGGCGTCGAGCTGGTAGGTGGTCCACACCGTGCCGCTGTGCACGGGGGTGAGGGCTGGGCGCTCGCCCTGGCGGTCACCCGCCAAGGCGGTGGGCGAGGCGATGTCGATGACGGCATCGGGCATCCACATGTAGGAGCCAAAGATGTCCCACTTGGGCGACAGGTGACCGGTGATGTCGATCTCCATGCCGGTGCTGTGGCGCTTGCCCGATAGCAGGAAGGCGGTGGCGGCGGAGTCCGGGTCGGTGTTGCGCTCGTTGTACTTGGTGGACTGGAACAGCGCCAGGCGGGTGGTGAAGCGCTTGTCAGTCGAGTCCAGCTTGGCACCGAATTCGATGTTGTTGCTCTGCTCCGGCGCGGTGTTGGCGCTCAGCGCGCTGTAGGAGTAGGTGTCGGCCGAGGTATTGAACGACGTGCCCCACGAGAAGTGGTAGGACTGCAGTGCGTTGGGCTGGTACAGCACGCCCGCGCGCTGGCTCCAGTCGCCAATGGTCTGTTTGTATTTTGAGGTGATGGCGCCCGTGCTGGCACCGCTGGTGGCGATGGTGTCAAAGTTGCCGCGCATGCTATCAAAACGCAGTCCGCCCAGCACCTTCCAGCTGGGAGCCACGTGCACCATGTCCTGGGCATAGGCACCCAGGTTCTGCGCCTCGAACGCACCGGAACGCAGCACCGTGCGCGCGCTCTCGTTGATGGCCGCGCCGTCAGACGGCGTGCCCGCCAGGGTGGCCGGCTTGGTGACGGCGGAGGCCGCGTACACGTTCTTGGACTCGCGGGCCAAGTCGAGCCCGGTCATGATTTCGTGCTTGACGCCCCAGACGGTGAGCTTCTGGCTGTAGTCGCTCTGCGCGTACAGCGCACTCAGGTCCTGGATCTTCGCGTTGTTGCCCCGGCTCAGAATGGTGCTCGGGCTGAACGTATCCAGCGCCACCGTGGCCGTGGGGCACAGTGGGTTGCTCACCACCCCGGCGGCGCTGGTGGTGCTCTGGCAGTAGCGCACGGTGCCGGCGCGCTGGTCCCGGTCGTAGGTGCCCTTGCGGACCACGGTCTTGATTTCGCTGTCGTCCTGGAAGCGGTGCAGGTGGCTGGCGGTCAGGTACTTGGCGCTGCCGTTGTTGTAGTCGCTGGCCATGCCGAAGTAGGCGCTGGGGTCAAGCTTGTCGTTGACGGTTGTGGCCGATACCGGCGCGGCCGCAGTCGGTTTGATCCATGGCATGCCGTAGTTCATGCCGTTGTTGTTTTGCAGCGCATACAGGCCCACCGAGAACTCGTCGGTGGTGCCAATGCCAAAGCGGTAGGCACCGGCAATGCCTTTCTTGTCAATGCTGCTGCCGGCGCCGTTGTTGTCGGCCTTGGTCACCATCGCATTGATGCGCAGGGCGGCGTCTTCGCCGGTGTGGATGTTGAAGTCGCCGGTGACGCGGCGGTAGTTGAAGCGGCCCACCGTGGTGCTGACTTCACTCTCGGTGATGGCGCGCGGCACCT